>Ga0075163_10001403_pt1 | contig 32462 bp, 33 predicted proteins | sample JI1023141ADNA_FD_71478 | JGI IMG/M metagenome (GOLD analysis project Ga0075163, IMG submission 71478) | Wastewater effluent complex algal communities from Wisconsin, to seasonally profile nutrient transformation and Carbon sequestration -... | ecosystem: Engineered > WWTP > Effluent > Algae...
GGCCTCTTCCTCGGGCGTTTCGCAGGTGATATTCCATATTTTTTGCTGCACTTCTTGCAGATCGGAAGGGGTGTCCAGCAGCAGGCTGAATGCCTGTAACTCAGGCCAGCTCTGGCTTTCCGTGGCCGGGCGCATCATCTCGGTGACCAGTTTCTGGCGTCTGATTTTGCTGCGGTCGTCGGTTTTACTTGTTGCAGCATTCCATAGCTTTATGCTGCACCTTTCTGTCCCGATATGTTGCAGCAAGTTTTTCAGTGTGGCTTGCGGGTGGCTGTCGTCCACGGCATCCCATGCGGCTTGATCCATCTCCTGATCCAGACCGGGCAGAACCACGCGGCCCCGCGGCAATCCGGCAATTGCCCTGATCAGCAGGGCGGTGGCGGGCAGCGATCCCGTCGAACCTGCAGCAATCGTATGTCCGGGCGGGGGGTCGCGTTCCCATATGCTGGCTTGCAGGCGCAGCAAAGCATCGCGGCGGGCTCCAGCGCCCATATACCCGGCTTCTTCCAGAATGCCCGGCCATGCCACGCTCAGGATTTCAAGGAAGGTGACGGTATGCTGCCAGTGCGTGGCGAGATCGCCGGGTGGTACAAGACCGGGCAGGGCGGAGAGAGACAGCCCTTCAGTTTCCACCTGATCGAGCAGCCGTGCCAGCGTATCGGCCAGTCCCAGCGCCTGGCCATAGGCCAGTGTGCGGTCTTTTTGCTGCACCAGTCGCGCCAGCATCAGACGGCGCCTTGTCCCCGGCATCGCCGGTTTCAATGCCAGAAACGCTGCCCGGTCTTCGGTGCTGGCCAGTTGCAGCGACAGTTCATCCTCGTCAATATCGCCCAGCGTTTGCAGGCGCGGCAGGATCAGCGGGCGACCCTCGCTTTGCCGCAAAAAAGAATCCCGGACCGTGCGGCAGCCGCGACGGGTCGGTAGCAATATGCGGTATTGGGTGAGCGCCAGCGGGTCGTTGCCGGTTTCGGCCAGAATGCCGCGCACCAGCGCATCGGCGAACCCGTTGCCGGCGGGGATATTGAAAACGCGGGATGACAGGTCTGTCGCGGGTGCTTCAGCCGGATTGTGCCTGTTGGCCACTATGGCTCTCCCCGCTGTCTTTCCTGTCGGCAAAGTATGCGTTTACGGCGCGTACGTCGCCCGGGCTGGTCAGGTGGTGCCATTGCCCGTTCAGGATCCTGCCGTATAATTTTCCGGCGGATTGCGCGGCATCCATCAGATCAAGGAAAGAAAAAGGCCCTTCCGGCGTACCATCGAACAGGCGTTTATTTTTTATAATTCGTACGCTGGTCCAGGCATACGCGCCGCTCTTGTCTCCGGCACGTTTTAATTTCCCGGCTTCATCCATATGGTAATCACCAGTCCCGGCTGTGGGATACATATCCTTCAGGGGTTGTAGTAGCAGCAGCATATCCATCTTGTCGCCGTCCCATTCCCGGGCCAATTGGGCCAGAGCGGGTACAGCGCCTGAATCTTCCCAAAAAGAATCCCCGCTGACGATATAGAACGGACCGTCGGGCAGGGTATCCAGTCCGTTGCGAATGCCGCCGCCGGTATCCAGCAGGGTTTCTTCTTTCACCGTCACGATGGTCAGGCCGGGATGGGCGGCTTCGTATTGCTGCAAAAATTGCTGCAGCATTTCGGGTTTGTAGAACAGGTTTACGACGATATGTTTTACCCCGGCGGCCACCAGCCGGTCCAGCACATGGCCGATGATCGGCTGGCCAGCGGCCTCGACCATCGGTTTCGGGCGGTCTTCAGTCAGGGGCAGCATGCGCTTGCCCCAGCCCGCGGCGGTGATAAAGGCGTGTTCGATGATCAGGGGCTGGTTCATAGTGGAATTCATGGCTGGCCGTCTGCCTGCTGTATATCGGATAAAAGATCAGAAACCCTAGCGGTTTCACCGGTGATCTGCAACAGGCGGGCCCCGTCTGCGGCTTGCGACAGGTTGATATCGATCCGGCCGGGCGGCATCAGGTACCCCAGACGTTCCGGCCATTCGACGATGACGATCGCGTTCGCCCGCCCTTCTTCCCAGCCCAGCTCATACACTTCATCAGGACTTTTCAGGCGGTAGAGGTCGAAATGCCAGACGTCACCGGCATCGGTATCGTAAGTTTGCACCAATGTGAATGTCGGGCTGGGGACTTCGAGGTCCGGTTTGTTGCTGAATGCGCGTATCAGTCCGCGCGCAAAAACGCTTTTGCCCATGCCCAGATCGCCGTGAAGGCACAGAACATCGCCGGGCTTCAGCCCGGCGGCCAGACGGCGGGCCAAAGCCACCGTATCGTCTTCACTGCGGGAGATATAATCCATCAGATGGTTATAAATGCTGTAACGGGGAAGGCAACCCCGTGCTGGCGCTGCGCCAGCGAAGGGAGTAAAATGAAAGACATGAAACGCATGATCATGGTCCTGTTTGCTGCTGTCCTTGTCATCCTGTCCCCTTCGTCATGGGCACAGGACAAACCGGCGACGTCGATGTGGCAGGCTCCGTTCCCTGATCACAATATCCCGATGACGGCAGAAGGCGAAGTGGTGACAACGCCAATTTGTTTCCGCGTGATCAACCGTGCCGACTATACGATCACCGGATCTCTGTATACGAATTACTACGTCAATAATAAAGGCCAGAAGGCGCGCCATACATCGAACTTCCGGCTGGAAGCCGGGCAGTCCCAGCCCTATTGCAGTTATGGCCCGTTCTATAACGGGCAGCGTCTCTCCCTTGTATTACGTACAGTACTGCCGATCTTTGAATGCCAGACACGGATCGACGGCGATATTTACCTGATGGGAAAAGTGAATGATGACGGCACGCGCAAGACATGGGCTATTTGCCTTGATACGCCGCAGCCGGGCAGCCTCCGCTAACGTTCTGACGGTGCACTGGGTTTTGGCAGGGTGCGCTGGCGTTGCGCCTTGAATTGGTCAATCGCCACATCCAGCGCCTGTGCCCACCGCGCATCGCATAAGACATCGTGTTCATTTTCTTTGGGCGGGAAAATATCAGGGCGGCTGATGTTGTGCCATTCTTGCCCCAGATTCACGTAAGGGCGTAACAGTCCCTTCGGCAAATCGTCAAACCGTTCACACACCAGCTGGTCCAGGAGGACGGCATCATTCGGGATCAGGTAGTAATGCATCCGGGTGGGCTGCTCGGCGAGATAAGCACAGATTTCTTCGCGGATCTGTTTTCTGGATTTCCAGGTTGATTGCGGCGGCAGTTTCGCCAGCACGTTTCTGGCAACCCATTCGTTACGCCGTGCGGCGGCATAATTGAATTCACTGCTGACGGCCATGTATGTGCGGCCGGTGTCATCGACGATGCCGATGCTGATCAGCTCTGCCACGGGCACTTTGATGCCGCCGAGACGGCGGAGGTCATATTGAATGAATTCGGTATCGAAATAGGCTTTTCTTACCATATCGCAACTCAAACAGAATCCAGCGATGGATGCAAACTATTTTGCCGGCAGGTTGATGGTTACGGTCGTCCCCTTGCCGGGGGCGCTTTGCAGGGTGACGTGTCCGCCTTGCATCTCGATAATAGTTTTAACCAGAGTCAGGCCCAGTCCGGCCCCCCGCTGACCTTTGCCGTTCTGGGTGTTCGACCGTTCGAACGGCTCGAAAATCCGCTGCTGGTCCTCGGGGCTGATGCCTTCACCCGTATCGCTGACACTGATTTGTACGTACTCATCCGTACGTACGGCGGAAAACCTGATCTTTCCGCCCTGTGGGGTGAAATTGATGGCGTTCCGCATCAGGTTCAGCAATACCTGTTTCAGCCGTCGTTCGTCTGCCTGTACGTATCCGACATCGGGTGTTTCATACTGCAGCAGGATACGTTCTTTGCCCGCCCAGTCCCTTGTCAGCTCATAAATGTTATCCATGACGCCGCTTACAGAAACTTTGTCATTTTCCAGCGACATATACCCGGCTTCGATGGTGGATAGATCCAGAATATCGTCGATCAGCTGGATCAGTTTTGCACCCGCTTCCTGTGTGCCTTGGGTGTATTCTTTCTGCTTGTCGTTCAGGGGGCCAAAATATTCATGCTGCAAGATTTCGTTAAAGCCCATAATCGCCGATAGCGGGGTGCGCAGCTGGTACGACACGTTGGCCAGAAAGTCGAGCTTCAGCCGTTCCGCGGTTTCCAGCGCGTCGTTCTTCTCGCGCAGCGCATGCTCGATCTTGATCTTGTCGGTGACATCAACATAGGTGATCAGCACGCCGCCATCGGGCAGCGGTACAGTGGACCATGCGATATGCGACCCGTCAGCGCAGATCATGACGCCGTCATTGCTGGCGCGTTCCAGCCCCTGCCGCAGCAAAATCTCGCGGGCGGCGGGCCATGTTTCGGCGGTGAAGCGGGCTTTGATTTTATCCATCAGGCGGTTGATATGCGGATTGTCTTTCAGGTCTTCCGGATGCAGGCCCCACAGCGTGGCAAAAGACGGGTTCCACAGGCGCAAGCGCCCGTCGCCGCCGAACACGACGACGCTTTCAATCAGGTTATCCAGTGTTTCTTTCTGTACCGCGACCAGCGTGTTGTATGACGATTCCAGTTCCAGACGGCTGGTGACGTCTTCGAACGTCATCATCAGGCCGCCCATCGGGTGCGGGATCACCAGCATGCGCAGCGCATTGCCGTTTGGCAGGTACAGCATATCTTCGTGCGGGCCAATGAGGCCCGTGAACATATTCAGCCAGACCTGCTTGAACTTGCGAAAATCGGCCTGCTCCGGCAAGCGGCGATTCTCGCGCATCTTTTCCATCACATCGCCCAGCTTCGGTCCGGTGTTCAGATATTGCTCTTCCAGGCTCCAGAGCTGCGAGAAGGCCGTGTTATAGAACTCCAGCTTCTGCTGCGCATCGAAAATGCCGATGGCGGACCCCAGCTGTTCCAGCAATTCCTTGTTGGCGGATGCGTAACGCTTTTGTTCCGTCTCCAGCTCTTCCTCGCGGGTGATATCGACGGCCATGCCCAGTGTCTGGCTCTGGCCCGACAGCGGGATTTCAAAAATATTCATCAGGCGCCGCTGGCCGCTCATGATCGCGTGCGCGCGCAACGATTGCGTCTGGTTCTGGTCCAGTGCGGCTTGTGACAGGCTGCGGCCGGAAATGGTGGTGGGCTGTTTTTTGGCGGCCTTGAACCCCAGTTCGCGCTGCTCGGCGATCACAGTCGCCGGTGTGGTATCCAGCGCGCGGGCATAGGCACGGTTGCACCAGATAATCTCCGTGCGGCTATTGCGCATCCAGACCGGGCAGGGCTGCTGGTCGAGCGCGGTCTGCAGGCGGTCGCGTTCTTCTTCCGCGACTTTACGCGCATTCGTGCCAATATCGTGTTCGCGCGTTTGCATCGTGATGTCTTCAGCCCACAGGATGCTCATCACGACATCACTGCTGGCCAGACCCTTGCCGCGCCGTCCGTTCAGGCGCACGGTGCGCGAACGGTCTGCTGTACGGGCATTCAGTGTGAATGGCTCGCCGCTTGCTTGTAATCTTTCGAATACGCCTTCCAGTGCGGCGGCGTCACTGGCGCTTAAGGCGCCCTGCACATCGTCGATCGTGCTGATCTCGCGCAGGTTTAAAAGGCTGGCGAAGCCGGGGCTGTAGGCAACATGGCCGCTACCTGAAAATCCGCAATACTCCGCTGGCGCCGCCGACAGGAAAGCTTCCAGCTGCGCCTTCTCCAGCTGGGCTTCGCCGCTGACGGTCGCAGCGATGGATTTCCAGAAAGTTGGTTTTGTCGGGGCGGGTTTATTCATGGTTCGCCCAGTGTAAAAGCCCGCCCCTGAAATGACAACGGACAAAAAAAGCCCGGCGTGCATGCCGGGCTTTCTTATTTTTATGTCGTAAGTCCTAGTAGCGATATTGATCGCTCTTGAACGGGCCTTCGACTTCAACGCCGATGTAATCGGCTTGCTGTTTGTTCAGCTTGGTCAGTTTTGCGCCCAGTTTCTCAAGGTGCAGGGCGGCCACTTTCTCATCGAGGTGTTTCGGCAGAACGTAGACCTTGCCCACTTCGTAGGAAGAGGTGTTGGTGAACAGTTCGATCTGTGCCAGCGTCTGGTTGGTGAAGGATGCGGACATCACGAAGCTCGGGTGGCCTGTCGCGCAGCCGAGGTTCACGAGGCGGCCTTCAGCCAGCATGATGATGCGTTTGCCGTCCGGGAATTCGATCTCGTCGACTTGCGGCTTCACGTTGTGCCATTTCATGTTACGCAGGCCTTCGACCTGAATTTCATTGTCGAAGTGACCGATGTTGCAGACAATCGCACGGTCTTTCATCGCGCGCATGTGATCAACGGTGATGATGTCGATGTTACCGGTTGTGGTGACGAAAATGTCAGCCTTGGCAACAACGTCTTCCATGGTCTGAACTTCGAAACCTTCCATGCAGGCTTGCAGCGCACAGATCGGATCGATTTCTGTAACAATGACGCGGACGCCTTGTGATGCCAGAGATGCGGCAGAACCTTTGCCCACGTCGCCATAACCGCAAACAACGGCCACTTTACCAGCCATCATCACGTCTGTTGCGCGGCGGATACCGTCCACCAGTGATTCGCGGCAGCCGTATTTGTTGTCGAACTTGGATTTTGTAACCGAGTCATTGACGTTGATCGCACGTGCTTTCAGTGTGCCTTTCTTCGCCATTTCCATCAGACGGTGAACGCCTGTGGTTGTCTCTTCGGAGATACCGCGCACGTCCTTCATCAGGTCCGGGTAATCTTTGTGCATGATGGTGGTCAGGTCGCCGCCATCATCAAGGATCATGTTCGGTACCCAGCCATTCGGGCCTTTAATCGTTTGGTGAATGCACCATTCAGCTTCTTCGTTGGTCTGGCCTTTCCATGCGAATACGGCGCATGTACCGCGGGCGGCGATCGCTGCGGCTGCGTGATCCTGTGTCGAGAAGATATTGCAGGATGACCAGCGCACTTCAGCGCCCAGCGCTTCCAGTGTTTCGATCAGAACGGCGGTCTGGATTGTCATGTGCAGGCAGCCGGCGATGCGTGCGCCTTTCAGCGGCTGCTTCGGTCCGAATTCTTTACGGATCGACATCAGGCCGGGCATCTCTGTTTCGGCAATGACGATTTCCTTGCGGCCCCATTCGGCCAGGGAAATGTCTTTTACTTTATAGTCGTTCTGTACGGATTTGGGCTGGGCGCTCATGAGCTTTATCCTTCAAAGGGTTAGATTGTAAAAATCGGGCGGTTTTACCGGTTATTAAGAAAACTGCGCCAGAATAGGGCTTCATAAGGAAATTGCAAGAAAAAGCGAGGCCTGTTTGAAAACATTTAACGCCGCAACCGAAGGGCCGCTTTACAGCTATTGCCGCCATCCGCTGCATGCCCGCGCCTTCCAGATTTTGCGCCGTTCCGCGAACAGCAATGATATGCAGCCGGTGGGCGATTACACCGTTCTGGACCTGTCCGAAGATCAGGGACTGTCCGAACGCAAGGTGATCAATCTGGTGGCCTTGCTGAATGGCCGTTCCGACTTGATGGATATCGGTCACGATTCCGGTGTTCGCCTTTTATATCAACGCATTCCCGCAGAATCCGGGTTTGAACGGGTGATGTTCCGCACCCTTGGTGAAAAGGGCGTGTCGGTTGAAAATGCCCTGCTGAGCATTGCCGAAGACATTGAATTCGAGCCGCAAGGAGAACAACTATCATGATTCTGAAAAATGAACTACTGGCGAGCTTTTGTGCGCACGCCTCCGGCGATCTGAAGCGGTCCCCCATTTACGACATGTCGGCTCCCGTGGTAGTTGCGGGTTCTGCTCCCTTACCCGGGCATCGGCCTTGATCTTGCTTCTCTAGATCATTCTTTTTTGATGGAATCAAAAAATTTCCTGTCATCCCGAGCGTAGTCGAGGGATCTTTTCAGGCTGATAGCGGGTCGGATCCCTCGGCTTCGCTCGGGATGACGATAAGGTTTACATCAATCTACAAGATGAACGTTGCAGAAATTTTCGTCACGATGGACGGTCGATATCCCGGTGCAGGATATGGATCTTGAAGCCCTGCGCTTCCAGCCAGGGTCTTAAAGTTTCAACCGTATGAACAGAACGGTGGCGGCCCCCTGTGCATCCGACAGCCACCGTCAGATAGCTTTTTCCTTCCGCAGCATAGCGTGGCAGCAACGGCGTGATCAGCGCTTGTGCGTTCTGCACAAACCCGGCAAAGTCCGGATCGCTTGAGACATAATCACCGACAGCCTTATCTTTACCTGAAAGGGCGCGCAGCTCCGGTTCCCAGTATGGATTTTTCAGAAACCGTACGTCCAGCACCATATCGGCTTCGCGCGGCAGGCCGTAACGAAAACCGAAGGACATCAGGCTGACCGTCAGATGGCCCTTGGCGCCCTGACCGAACAAGCCCTCGATCATTCGGTGCTGTACGTGTATCGACATGCCGGTCGTGTCAATCACATGGTCGGCATTGGCCCGCAGCGGCATCAGCACTTCCTGTTCACGCTTGATCCCGGCGCTGGGCGGGCGGTCCTGCGCCAGCGGGTGGCGACGGCGGGTTTCGGTAAACCGCTTCTGCAATTCCGTCTCGTCAGCGGTCAGGAAAATCAGCTGTGCGCCTGTACGCTGGCATACGGCAATCACTTCATCGGGCGAAAACCCACGGGAGCGGGAATCGACGCCGATGGCCATCGGGTGTGGTCCGCGGCTCTGGTCAGCCAGCAAGGGCTCGACCAGTGATAACGGGAAATTATCGAATGTTTCGAAGCCCATATCTTCAAGATGCTTCAGCGCCGACGTCATGCCCGCTCCCGAAAGGCCGGTCACGATCAGAAGCGGCGGGATCTGTACCTGTCCTGTATGTGTCATCACGCTTTCTCCAGGATCACGGTAAAGCGGGCGCCGGTGACGGCTTCGCCATTATTCTGGCGGTTGGCCGCCCAGATTTTCCCGCCATGGGCGCTGACGATCTGCTTGGCAATCGATAACCCCAGACCGGAATGGCGGCCATAAGCTTCGTGCTTGGGGCGCTCGCTGTAAAAGCGTTCAAAGATGGCATCTAGCTTGTTTTCCGGAATCCCCGGACCCTGATCGTCAACGCTGACACGGATATTGGTTTTCTCGGGGCTGATCGTAATGGTGACGATCCCTTTGGGTGGCGAGAAGGACAGTGCATTCGAAATCAGGTTTTCAAACACCTGCGCCAGCCGGCTTTCGTTCCCGCGCACCATGATCGGCGGGGTGCCGTTGCTGATCAGCCGGATCTGCGGGTTGTCCTCGGCGCTGTGACCGGCGAAATTATCCTTCAGGCCGCTGCGCTCCATCGGGTTTTTGTGCGCATCCGCCAGCTTGTGCAGCAAAAGATAGATATCAATCGGCTCCATCTCGTCACGCGACAGCTCGGCATCCAGACGCGAGGCGTTGGAAATATCGCTGATCAGGCGGTCCAGGCGCTGGACATCGTGCTGGATGATTCCCATCAGCTTGTCCTTGTCTTTCTGGTTCTTGACGATGCTGGCGGTTTCGACCGCGCTGCGCAGCGAGGTCAGCGGATTTTTGAGTTCATGCGCCACATCCGCAGCAAAACGCTCGATCGTATCCATCCGGTCCCACAGCGCATGGGTCATCGACCGCAGCGAAACCGACAATTCGCCAATCTCGTCCTGACGATGGCTCAGGTCAGGGATTTCGATCTGGCGGCCGCCCTTGCCCTGGCGGATGATTTCGGCAGCGCGTGCCAGTTTTTTCAGAGGGCGGCCAATGATTCCGGAAAGATAGAGCGACAGGAAGATCGTCACGCTTAACGAACCCATGAACACGGTCAGCACCTCGAACCGGACCTGATTCATCGCCCGTTCGATGGCGGTGCCTTCGCGTGTCAGTACGACGACCCCCATCACCTGCCGGATTTTTTGCACCGGGGCTGCCGCCGACAGGATGATCTTGCCATCCGGATTGCGGAAGGCTGTGCCGCTGACATGGCCGTTCAGCGCAAATTCGGCATCCGGATAATCCGTGGCTTTTTGCGATTCGATCTTGGGATAGGGGGTCAGGCCGTTTTTATGCGGCAGTATGTAAGAGAGGATACGGGCGGTTTCCTGCACCATTTTTTCGGCGATGCGGGCGGGTTTTGGCGGGCCCATCGGTTCGCGGTGGCGGATGGCGCTGCGTGAGAGCAGGTCCTCGGAATCGGCGATCATGCGGCCTGATTCGACGAACAATTTTGTGCGGCTGTCGGTGGTCTCGCCCAGACGCCTGACCATGCGGCGGGCCATCTCGGGTACCAGTGTTTCAATCTCGATCGGTTTGGCGAACAGGAAAGGGCGGCCTTGCTCAACGGGCCTTATCGCACCTTCGGCGATGGCACCCGCGAAAACCTGCGCTTCGGCTTTGAGTGTTTCCAGCTCGGCGCGGATCAGGTTGTCCTGATACTGGCCCATGTAAAGGATGCCCAGCGCCAGCGCCACCGGGGCGACCAGATTGACAGCCAGAATCCGCAGCGTCAGGCGGCTTGTGCGGCGCTGCCTTTTGCCCGGGGCGGGCTTGTAAACGATTTTGGGTTTGCTGATAATATTGTGCAGCGGGCTACAGGCAACACGATCCTCTTCCTGCGGCAGTGATGCTGACGCAGGCATATCCGGCTCACTCTTCTTTATATTTGTATCCGACACCGTACAGAGTCTCGATCTGAGAGAATTCGTTATCGATGACGCGGAACTTCTTGCGGATGCGCTTGATATGCGAATCGATGGTCCGGTCATCGACATAGATATTCTCACCATAGGCCATGTCAATCAACTGGTCGCGGTTCTTGACGTGTCCGGGGCGAATCGCCAGCGCCTTCAGCAGCAGGTATTCGGTCACGGTCAGATCGACTTCGCGGCCTTTCCATGTGCAGACATGGCGGGCGTCATCCAGACTTAAGTTGCCGCGGGCGGTGACGGTTTCCTCGTCCGGTTTTGGCGCGGTTTGCTCGGTGCGCAACGTCTGGCGGCGGAGCAGGGCGCGAATCCGTTCCAGCAACAGGCGCTGGGAGAACGGCTTGGTGATGTAATCGTCGGCTCCCATGCGCAGGCCGATCACCTCATCGACCTCATCATCCTTGGATGTCAGGAAAATTACGGGCAGGGCGGATTTTTCGCGCAGGCGCGAGAGAACTTCCATGCCGTCCATACGCGGCATCTTGATATCCAGAACCACCAGATCGGGCGGGTTCGATGTCACGCCTTTCAGGCCTTCTTCGCCGTCGGTATAGGTTTTGACGTCGAAACCTTCGGCTTCCAGCGCCATCGCAACGGATGTCAGGATATTGCGGTCATCATCGACCAGGGCAATTCTGTGTTTTGGCTGTGTGTTCATCACTGTCTGTATAGCGGTATTGAACATATTTGAAAACCCTCTCCCTTCAGAGCTTTGACCATTTGTCGCACGGACGGGTGTCTGCCTGCCCGTATCTTCATCTAGCGCGGGAACAATGGCCATAATGCGGCAAAAATCAGGGGTTTTCTGCGGTGATTTCAGGGCTGGCGCGTGCCATCGCGATCTTTAAAAGAAGGGGCGCGGGTTCTGTTTGTTGTTGCCTGCGGGGCCCAGAACTTTCAGGACTTTTTCGCCGTCGATTGTGGTGACCATCTTGGTTTTTGGCGCTTCCACCGGATCCCATGCCGGGGCTGTACCGCCCAGCATCTGGGTGTTTCTGACGGCGAATGTGGCGATGCGGCCAGCGGTAAACTGGCAACACTCATGTTTGGCGGCCTCGGCGGGCATGTTGCGGGCGATTTCGACCGCGCGCGCAGCAATCCGGGTTGTTGTTTCAGTCAGAATGTCCTGCGCCCGGTCTTCGGGCAGGCCAATCGCCTTGGCGAACCCCATCATGGTTTTGGCCTTGATGCCCGAGGTCTTGCCTTGCAGGCTCAGCGTTTGTTTTTGTTCGCTGTCATACTGCCAGATCTCTGATGTCACATCATAAGTGGGCGACATCCGGACGCTGACATAGCGTTCTTCTTCCGGATTGTACTCGAACAGCATGGCAATATTTTTGCGGTGCATGTCGCCGTCGTTGATCGTCACCGACAGGATCGCCCTGCGGAATAAATCCTCGAGATCCGCCTGCGGATTGGTCGACAGCTGCTTCATCACCTTGGCGACCTGCTCCATCGAACCCAGCCCCTTGTCGTCCGGGCCCATCCCGGCGAGGGTGCAAAAATCCTGAATCAGGAACATATTATGCTGCACGTTGCGGGCTTTGCCGGGGATATCGAAACGCTCTACCAGAACAGCTGGTGGATTGTCTTTGCCTAGCGGCAGCAAGGCATGCTGCGCTGTTTTCAGGCCGGCGGCTTCGGATAATTCCAGCGACATCCATTCATTGAAACCCCAGGCTTCCGCGCCGCTGCCGGTCGGGAACTTGATGATATGGGTAAACGGGGTGGTGATGGCGGGTTGCAGCACGCCGTATTCGTGCAGGGTGGCCGGGACCTTGATTTCCGCCCCGGAAAAACGCGGTACATGGCGATTACGCCAGTAATCCTTCAGCTGGTCGGCCAGGCCTTCGCCCGAATCAATCGGGAAGGGGCCGGTATAGATGCCGTTGAATGTGCCATCCTGCACATAGCGGGGAAAATCGGTTTGCAACTGGTCGGTCTGGACCGGATGGTCAAACGGGCAGTTCTTGGAAATGACCAGATTGGAAAGAAACCGCAGGCCGCCCATGATATAGGTGACCTGATCATCCTGCTCCAGAAGCTCGTAAAGCTCGTTGTCCGGGTGCATATTGGCCAGAAAGTAAGGCATCCCGTCGCTTTCGCGCTGGGTGAAAAGATTGGCAAATTTGGGGTCGGCATAGCCATCCCATTTAATGCTGTCGCCATCGACAACTTCGAACGATCCGATTTTCTGGCCGTACCAGCACAGGCTTAAAGAATGATTTTGCACGGTCCCGGGCCCGGCGAAGGCAGGGCTGGCCTGTGCAGCAAATTCTGGCCCGATTGCGGGTGTTGTCATGATGTCAGCCCGTATCCGGTGTGGTGGTTCGACATGATTGTCTTAAGTCACTATAAATATATGTTTTTTCAGGCCTGTCGCCAGCGTATTCGCATTCTATAACAATGTCGTTAACAAATCCCGAATCAGGCCGTTACAGCGCCGCGACGGGCTGGAGTTTCCGGCCCAGTGCATAGACGGCATCGCCCACCGGCACGGTAAAGGTTTCGCCGGTGCTGCGGACCTTGATCTGGACTTCGTTCCCGGCGGCTTCGCGCTTGCCGATCCGGATCTGTAACGGGACGCCGATCAGATCAGCATCTTTCAGCTTGATTCCGGTATTGATATCGCGGTCGTCGAACAGAACCTCAACGCCCTTTTCCTGCAGCATTTCATAAAGCTGGCTGGCGATGGCTGTGGTGGTCTCATCCCTGACCGCAGCATTGACCAGCACAACCTGAAACGGCGCGATGGATGGCGACCAGATGATGCCGTCTTTATCGTGGGATGTTTCAATGATGGCGGCGGGCAGGCGGGATACGCCGATGCCGTAACATCCCATATGGGCAAATTCTTTTTTCCCTGTTTTATCAGTGAATTGCGCCTGAAGTGGCTGGGAATAGCGGGTGCCGAGATTGAAAATATGGCCGACTTCGATACCGCGCTTGGCGATCAGTCCTTCCGGGGCGGGCTGGCCCTCCGGCAGCATGTCTGCGGTGATGCCCCGCAAGCTGCCGACCGTGCCGAAATGCTGCGCGAGCGTGGTATCGCTCTGGTAGATCGATTCCGGCGGAACCTGCGAAGGATCAAGCAGGCGGGCATCAAACAGGATGTCGCTTTCGCCGTTTTCGGTCGGGATCACGAATTCATGGCTCAGGCTGCCGCCGACCGGGCCGCGCGGCGCCTCCAGCGGAATGGCGGACACGCCCATTCTGTGGAATATGCGCTGATAGGCGGCAAACATGCGGTGATAGGTAACATGCGAGGCGGCTTCGGATGTGTCGAACGAATAGCCGTCCTTCATGGTGAATTCCCGGGTTCGCAACGTGCCGAAGCGGGGGCGTTCTTCGTCGCGGTATTTCTTTTCGATCTGATACAGGTTCAGAGGCATGTCCTTATATGACATGTTCATGCCGGCAATGATGCTGGTAAACAACTCTTCCCCGGTTGGGCTGACCACGAGTTCGCCCTGATTGCGATCAACGATTTTCAGCATTTCCGGGCCGTAGCTGGAATCGTCGGGCTTCAGGCGGCCGCTTTTATACCAGATATCGGCAGGCTGAATGATAGGAAAATCAACACGTTGGGCGCCGCTACGGGCCATTTCGTCATCGATGATGGCCTCGATTTTCTTCAAGACCCGCTGGCCCAGCGGCAGCCAGCCGTAAAGACCCTGCGCAACTTTGTGAATCATCCCGGCCCGGTGCATCAGCTGCTGTGACGGCAGGCTGGCGTCTGTCGGGGCGTCTCTGTGCGTTTTCAGGAAAAACTGGGACAGCTTCATAAATTTTCGCCTTATTTCAACGGTTAGCGAAATTTATAGTACTGCACCTGCGAAAGTCAATGTTTTCATAATACTTTAACAAAAGAGATATATTGTTGCTTTGGAGAAACGTGAATCGTATAATAATATTTCTTCTGGCAAATAGGTGTGTAATTAATGGCAACCCATAAATATGAAACGCCCGAAAAACGGGCCCGTCTGGTCAGCGATTTTGATCTGATGAACGATTTCCTGACGCGCCAGCACGATGTGGCGCTGGCGCAGGGGCAACCTGAATATGCCGGTTTATGCTCTCTCGGGGCGACGGCGGCGGCCAAGCTGCGCGACGATCTTCAGTATATTACGTCTAATCCTGTAACAATGTTCACAGGAAATACCCGCCGTCAGGCCGATCTGGCGACGGTTGTGGATGCGCTGAATCCGATTCTGGGTCTGCCGGAAGACCACCCGGCCCGCTGCAATCCGGCGATCCGGTCGGCTATGCGCCGGACACAGAATTTCATCGACTGGCTGTATGATGACGGAAATTGCGGCAAACCGGTGCGCGTGACCGAGTTTAATTTAAAAGCCAGCGAGGGCTGCCGTCAGGCGGCGGCGGTTTCCGCGGGTCTTATGGCTTCTGCCGCAGAGCGTCCGACGACACGAAAGCTGTTCTCGCCTGTCCCGGGCGGGACGGTGACGGTCTAGAAAGCTTCCATTTTTTATAGAATGAAGGCACCGGAAAAAACCCAGCTGTTGGGGCCTTGGGCCTTACGAAAAATCTAATCCTTGGCGTCCTGATCTTTTTCAGGGTCTGCAGGCCGGATCTTTCGTGGCGGGTTGTCCCTGAGATAGGCTGCTGCCGCGTCGTGCAGATTCAGGGTTTCCTGCTCCCATATCTTCCGCTCGGCTTCGCTTGAAGGCGTCTCGAATAGTGCGGAAGCAATCGTGGAAGGCGAGGAAGTCGACTTCTCTTTCTGTAAGGCATTCAAGTCCATAGCCTTTTTGTTCTTTCCAGAATTTTTCGAGTCGCGGTCCATGTTTTTTCCTTAGATGATCCAGGGCTTCGTCTGTGGGTTTCAGATTCACCTCTGCCGAGGACTGAATCATCTCGATGCCATTTCTTTTGGCAACCCGCGCCCTGATGTTGGAATCAGCCAGCACTGTTGTGGCAATCACGTGCCCGCCATTCGATTCTATAAAGCTTCGCAAGCTGGCTAACGTCCCCCCCATGGTCAGAACGTCATCGACAATCAGGTAATCCTGCCCGGGCTTTACCTTTCCATAGAATTCGGGATCGTTTACGAGCCTGTAGAAACCGCTTCGTCCGGTCCTGTGCGCCTTATTAGACTGGAATATTTCCCGGCAGACTTCGGTGTCGAGGTGATACGCCAGGTTATAGGCAAACCAGATGGGGATGACATTTTTAGGGTCTTCCCGGGTGAGAGAGGGGGCCACGATCAACGGCTTACGCCCTTTTAATTTTTCACATAATGTTATGACGGCATCGGGGCTGGTCAGATCTTCGACGATTTGCTGGGCGGCTATATAATCGCCGTGCGCCTTGGCATCCCAATACAGGGGATGGTGCTTCAGGGTTTTGCAACGTTCCCGTTTGGCCCGGGATGTCCATTCGCGATGAACGACAACCGTGCTGGGGTCGTCCTGCCCCCAGGGTATGCGGGCGTGTTTGCTAAATTCAGGTGTTATGGGTTTTGGTATCGCCATGGCCTCGTTACCCTAATTTGGAAATGATACTACAGGGTCGAAAGGGAAAAATCTATAATTTTCATAATGCATCTTGATTTTTAATCAGTGCCAGCACATGGCCTGCCAGAAACAGGGACCCGGTGATCAGCAGCCGGGCGGCAGGGTCATGACTCGGGACAAGGGTCAGGGCGGTTGCCAGGTCGGGGGCGATCTGGATTTTCAGATCCGGCTGACGTGTCATGACTCGGCCCGCCAGCGTCGCCGGATCATGACTCACTTTTTCGAATCCGGGGATTGGTATTATGGTTAAACTTGAGACCTGCGGTAGCAGCCGCTCCAGAAAGAGGTCCGCATCCTTGTCCTGCTTCATCGCCAGAACCATGTGAAGCGGCAGGGCGTCAGTCCTGTGCCACTGTGTTGCCTGACCCGCCAGCGCCTGACCCGCACTATCGTTATGCCCGCCGTCCAGCCAGACTTGCCATCCGGGCGGTAACCCCTTGTTGATCGGGCTGTTTTCGATCCGCTGCATCCGTCCGGGCCATGTGACGCGTGTCAGACCCGCTTGTCTTGATTCATCATGAATCGGAATTGAATCAATCACATGTGTGCAGGCCAGCGCGGCGCCTGCATTTCCTATCTGATGTACCCCGACCAGTGATGGCACAGGATATGTTTTTTGTAACGATCCGTATCGGAATATGAAATGACTCGGGTCTGACTCGGGTCTGCTGACGCCCCACTCAATACCAGCGCGGTGCAGAGGCGTGTCATTCTGACCCGCTACAGAGTCAAACAGGGGCATTACAGAGTCATGACTCGCTTTTGCATCATGATCCTCGCCCTGATATCCGATGATACAGGGTGCACCGGGCTTCATAATCCCGGCTTTTTCCTTGGCAATCTCGTGCAGGGTATCGCCGAGAAATTCCCGGTGGTCGTACGATATCCGGGTGATGACCGTGGCCAGCGGGTTCTGGATGACATTGGTACAGTCGATCCGTCCGCCCATGCCGGTTTCGATCAGGCACAAATCCGCCGGGATATTGGCGAAGGCCAGAAAGGCCATGGCGGTGACGATTTCAAAGAAGGTGAGCTGCAGGTCCCTGGTTTCGCCCATCACATGGTCAAGGACCATTTCCAGAGTCTGGTCATCGATCTGCTGGCCGCGAATGACGATCCGCTCGTTGAATCGGACCAGATGCGGAGACGTATAGACATGAACCTTATAGCCTTCGGCCTCGTACATGGCCTTCAGGAAGGCGATTGTCGATCCCTTGCCATTGGTGCCCGCCACATGAATCGCCGGGGGTATCCGCAGATGCGGGTCATCCAGCCGGGCCAGCAATATCCGGTAATCCGACCGGTCGGCCAGACTGCTGCGCGGGGCGTGCAGCCGCATGCTGTAAATGGCATGCAGTTTCTGCAAAAGCCGGTCGGGAGAGGAAGCCCCGTTCATGGACGGTTGCCGCTGCCTTAGGCCACGGCCTTCTTCAGGCGGGCTTTCTGGTTGATATTGGCCGGTTTGGCCTTGGGCTTCGATCCTGTGATCTTGGCCTTGATACCGCTGGCGCCGCCTTTACCGCCCAGACGGGCGGCGCGGCTTAAGGGGCTTTCGTCCGATCCGTCCGGATTCTTGCGGCGGGGGTCACGCATCTTGCGCATGGACAGATCGAGGATACGGATCAGGGTCGCGCGCAGTTCCTTGCGCGGCACGACCAGATCGACCATGCCGTGGTCCAGCAAATATTCGGCGGTCTGGAAGTTTTCGGGCAGATCCTCGCGGATGGTTTCCTGAATCACGCGCTTGCCAGCAAAGCCGATCATACAGCCCGGTTCGGCCAGATGAATGTCGCCGACCATCGCGAAAGAGGCGCTCACGCCCCCTGTGGTCGGGTCGGTCAGCAGGACGAGGTAAGGAAGGCCCGCTTCTTTCACCATATCGGCGGCGATGATCGTGCGGGGGAGCTGGACCAGTGAAACCATGCCTTCCTGCATGCGGGCGCCGCCCGATGCGGGGATGGCGATCAGGGCTGATCCGGTTTTCACGGCATGTTCAGCGGCAACCACAAGGCCTTCACCGACGGCGGCCCCCATCGAGCCACCCATAAAATCAAAATCGAAAGCGGCGATCACGACCGGCAGGCCGCCCATCGTGCCCTTGGCGACGACGATGGCGTCATCCCGGCCTGTCTTGGCGCGGGTTTCCTTCAGGCGATCGGCGTATTTTTTGCGATCCTTGAATTTCAGCGGATCGTAGGGGACGCGCGGCACAGCCACTTCTTTCCAGTTGCTGTCATCGAACAGGCTCTGCAGACGCTGCTTGACCGGCACCTTCATGTGGTGGCCGCAGTGATAACAAACATTCATCGCATCGGCGAGGTCGCGGTGGAACAGCATGCCCTCGCAGGACGGGCATTTCTGCCACAGATTGTCGGGGACTTCCTTGGTCGCGGTCATCGAACGGATTTTCGGACGGATGAAGTTGGTCAGCCAGTTCATGGGAATACTCTCATCAAGGGCATATTTTCAAGGGCATATGGGCCCCTATAGCTGTTTGCAGGGACCGGACTTTATCCCGCAAATGCGAGGGGTCTGTCAAGGATGAATGTCGTTATGTGAATTATTTACCGGGGGGCAGGTGTTTCCATGCTTCTTCTGATATTGCTTCCATGAATCTGGTATTCGGCCGCCGTGCAGGCAAAGCAGAAAGCGCTTAAGCCCAGAAGCAAGGGATTGCGCAGGACCAGCCCGGCAAAACCGGCTGTCAGACCGCCCACGAGGTTGGCCGTGGCGAGGAAACGATTATCGCCCGGGATGACCATACCGTAACCGATATCTTCTATCGCTTGTTTGAAGGCGCTCTTCATGACGTGACTCCCTTATTATATATGTGCCGATTATATATGTGCAGGCCTGACATTCTTTTTAGCCGACAACCCGGCCAAGAGTCAAAGGCGCGCCCGCTTCTGTTTATCCGGCTGCAGCGCGGCGGCCAGTTCCCCGACCTGCCGGATCACATCGGCGACGGTCTTTCCCCCCGTGGCTGAAATCTTTCCAATCGTATCGACGATGGATGATCCGACGACGACGGCATCGGCGACCGATCCCATGGCGGCGACATCGTCCGGTGTCCTGATTCCGAAACCGACGGCAATCGGCAGATCGGTCTTTGACCGCAGGTGGGCCAGACGGGGCTGGAGCGCCTGGGCATTGGCAGATGCCGCGCCCGTGATTCCGGTAATCGACACATAGTAGATAAATCCGCCCGCGCCGGGCAGTATTTTCCCTAATCTGTCATCGTCCGTTGTGGGCGTTACGAGGCGTATCATATTCAGGTTTTCGGCGCGCGCATGGTCACCCAGTTCCGCTTCCTCTTCCGGGGGCAGGTCAACGATGATCACGCCATCGACACCTGAATTTACTGCCTCTTTAACGAAACGCTCTGTCCCAAAAATATAGACCGGATTGTAGTATCCCATCAGCACAATCGGGGTCGTTGTGTCATGATCCCGGAATGACTTAACCATGGCCAGTGTCTGCGTCAGTGTCATGCCATGACCCAGTGCCCGCTGACCTGCCAGCTGAATGACCGGCCCGTCGGCCATCGGGTCCGAGAACGGCATGCCGATTTCGATGATGTCGGCTCCTGCGGCGGGAAGCTGTTTCAGGATCGATTCCGATGTCGCACGGTCGGGGTCGCCCGCCATGATAAAGGTCACCAGTGCTGATCTACCTTCGTTACGAATATGGGAAAAACGGGTTTCGATGCGGTTCGCGTTTGTCATGGATCACACCTTGTTAAAATGACGCGTCACCCTATCACAGGTTTTTGCCCAGTGCACTTATATGATTGCACCAAGATCATTGCCAGAGTCGTGTGGCGCTGCTATGGCTGGTTCATAAAGATAAAATCACAGGGACAGCATGAAACAGATCACTCTCCAGAATCATTTTCCGTATAACACGAATGATGTTTTTGACCTGATCATGGATATCAGCACCTATCCGCAGATCTATGCGCTGGTCAAATCCGTGCGGGTGCTCGATGACCAGCCGCGTCACAGGGATATCGAGCTGGAACTCAATCTGTCCGGCCCGTTCATTCTTGGCGGCAAGCACCAGACGGCCCGTGTCACCGGGATCAGGCCGCAGGGCATTCAGGTCACGGGGCTGGCCGGGCCGATGAAGACCCTGAACATGAACTGGGTCTTAAATCCGGCGCGGGATGGTGGCACGCATCTGGAATTCATCATGGAATATGAAAGCGGCCGCGGGCGGCTGGTGGATATGGGCATCAGCGGCTTCGTCAGCCAGATCGTTAATGACACGCTGCGTCAGTTCGGCGACCATGTGACACGGACACTCGTCCCCGCCAGCGGGCCTGCCGCCGGGCGGGCGTCTTTGCCCTCTGCCGCCGGGCGGCGCGTCCCGGTTAAGGGGCGCAAGCCGGAATAGCAGAAATCTGCGCCCGCCTGCGGGCGGTTTCCCGGTTCAAGGCCGGAATATCCACTTCACGGATCCAGCCCTGTTTCAGGTACGGGCCGATCTTGCGCCATTCCTGCATGACGTCATGGCGGATATGGTCGTCCATATGCCAGCTCCGGGCGGGGGTATTATAGGGGTTGGCGCTGGAATGCATCTTGTGAATCCCGGGCCAGTGGCGCTCCAGCGTCATCAGGAAACGGCGGGCCGCCCGGATATGTCCGATACTGATGACTGACGATATACCGGCTTCCAGCCCCTCGGCCTGAAGCAGCGCCCGGGTCAGGGTCACGTTATCGCCGGTATGAAGCGCACGGGGTTCGCTCAGGATGGCGGAATCCGGGACGCCACGGTTAAGAAGCTGCTGGCGCAGGGCCACGGCTTCCAGCGTGCCATCCGGGGTTTGCACCCCGCCCGATACGACAATCAGGGGAAAATGACCTGAATGATACAGATCCGCCGTGTTTTCGGCCAATGACCCGACGGCCAGCGGGTTGCCAAAGACCAAACCGAAATCGGCGGGCACCAGATCCGTCTGTTCGATCAGCAGATATTCATGGACGGCGCGGGCAAAATGGGCTCTGACCGGGGTCTTGTGGATCATGATCCGGTTCCGTTACAGCGTGACACCCAGACGGTCCGCGACCGTGAATATATCCTTGTCGCCGCGGCCACAGAGATTCATCAGGATCGTGTGATCCTGTGGCAGGGTCGGGGCGATCTTTGCGACATGGGCAAAAGCGTGCGACGGTTCAAGTGCCGGGAGGATGCCCTCCAGCTTTGCCATAAGTTTGAAACCTTCCAATGCCTCGTCATCAGTGACGCTGACATAGCTGACACGTTTCTGGTCGTGCAGCCATGAATGCTCCGGTCCGATACCGGGGTAGTCGAGTCCGGCGGAGATGGAATGACCTTCGAGGATCTGGCCATCGTCATTTTGCAGAAGATAGGTCCGGTTGCCATGGAGGACCCCGGGCCTGCCGCCGGTGAGGCTGGCGCAGTGCTGACCCGTCTCAAGGCCGTAACCCCCGGCTTCGACGCCGACGATATTGATGCCCTCATCATCGAGGAACGGGTGGAACAGACCGATGGCATTCGACCCGCCACCGATGCAGGCAACCAGAGTGTCAGGTAGTTTCTTTGTCCGTTCGAGGAACTGCTCGCGTGCTTCGCGCCCAATGACGCTTTGGAAGTCCCGGACCATCGCCGGATAGGGGTGAGGGCCCGCAACGGTGCCTATAATATAAAACGTATCGTTTACATTTGTAACCCAGTCGCGCAGCGCTTCATTCATCGCATCCTTCAGGGTCCCTGCACCGGACGTGACAGCCCGGACTTCCGCTCCGAGGAGTTTCATACGAAAGACGTTCGGTTTTTGTCGTTCGATATCGGTTGCGCCCATGAAAATCGTGCAGGGGATTTTGAACAACGCGCAGACGGTCGCGGTCGCCACGCCGTGCTGGCCGGCGCCGGTTTCGGCGATCACTCGGGTCTTACCCATCCGCCTGGCGAGAAGGATTTGCCCGAGACAATTGTTAATTTTATGGGCGCCGGTGTGGTTAAGTTCGTCGCGCTTAAACCAGACCTGCGCGCCGCCAAAATGCTTCGTTGCGGATTCCGCAAAATAGAGCGGCGAGGGGCGGCCGATGTAATCGCGGGCGAGCAGATCGAACTCTGCCCAGAAGGAAGGATCGTTTCTGGCTTGATTCCATGCCTGCTCGACCGAGAGGATCAGGGGCATCAGTGTTTCCGAAACATAGCGGCCACCATAAATGCCGAAATGGCCGTTTTCGTCCGGGACACTCTTATATATGGAAGCGGTTTTCGCCATGAGAAACACCCTTTACAGAATCTAATTAGGATATTTCAAGACATACACGAGAGTAATCGCATCTCGCAAGCTGCTAAATTATGGCCAAGGCTCGCAAGCCACCCCATCACCATCGGCATCGTGTTTCCGGTAGTATCCCGGGTCCCCCTCGTTTGCCGGAGCCAAGTCAAAAAACTGTGCTAGCTGACAATTCGGAAAAGACCCTATATGGCGCACGGTTGTGAGCGCGGGCCATGGACTTTTCATTAAAACGATAAAGAAAAGTGTGAAACTTGCCGCAAAGATGCAGATCAATGATTTCTGCTGCAGCGATATACGCCGTAGCATCATGCGACGATCATGTCGCGCGGTGACGTTTCTAAATCGCCGTCGCAGGGCCTTCAGTTTTTTTTCCGCGTCCGGCCTATTCAGCTTGTTCAATCAGGGTATCCCTTTTTTGCCACGCTGATTTCCGCAGCAAATTTTTTCATCTTGTCGATATTCTTGACGCCGGGGCTGTCCTCGATGCCGCTCGAGACATCGACGGCATAGGGCTGGAGGATCGACAGCGCCCGACCGACATTCCCGGCATTGAGGCCGCCTGAAAGCATCCACGGTTTCTGGAAGGTGCGGTCTTTCAGGATGTGCCAGTCGAACGACATTCCGGTGCCGCCCGGCAGGTCGGATAGTTTGGGGTCAACCTTTGTATCGAACAGCAGCCAGTCAGCGACGGATTCGAAAGAGGGCACAGCGAACAGGTCTTCGCGGGTGGCGATACGGATGGCCTTCATCACCGGCAGGCCGGTCAGGGTACGAATGGCGGCAACACGCCCGGGGTCTTCATCACCGTGGAGTTGGATCATATCCATCGGCACATCGGTCAGGGTCTTCCGCAATTCATCATCCGCCGGATTGACGAAGACGCCGACGAGTCGCAGATTGCCGGGCCGGTTTAAAGAGAGGGCGCGAGCCTGTTCGATGCTAACGGCACGCGGCGATTTTGGCCACATCATCAGGCCGACATAGTCGCCGCCATGGCGGCCCGCCGCGTTCAGGGCTTCCTTGGTTTTGATGCCGCAGAATTTAATTCCTGTCATGCGGCGGCTTTCTTCAGGCTGTCCATGATTTCAGCGGCAGCCTTGGCCGGGTCTTCCGCGCCGGTGATCGGGCGGCCAATCACAAGATGTGTCGCACCCGCATGAATGGCTTCTTCGGGCGTCATTACGCGCTTCTGGTCTTGTGTCGCGCTGCCCGCCGGACGGATACCCGGCACCATCAGTGCAAGGTCAGGGCCGAGGCTGGAGCGCACAGGCTGGATTTCCTTCGGCGAGCAGACGATTCCGGCAAGCCCCGATTCTTCGGTGATGCGCGCCAATCGAACGACAGCTTCCTGAGTGGGGAGGGCGTAACCGATTTCCTCGAGGTTTGCACTGTCGAGCGATGTCAGGATCGTGACACCCAGCAACATCATTTTGCCATCGGCGGCATATTGCGCGGCCTGCATCATCTCACGGCCACCAGATGCGTGTAGCGTCAGGTAGGTGACATTCAGGTTGGCAACTGAACGCACGGCACCGGCCACTGTGTTCGGAATATCGTGCAGTTTCAGATCGAGGAAAATTGGCAGGTCGTTGAACGCGTCACGAATGGCGGCAATGCCCTGCGGGCCGTTGAAATTAAAGAATTCCAGCCCCAGCTTGATCCCGCATCCGGCGTTGCGCATGGCTTCGGCCAGATTGGCGGCCTGTTTGATGTCCGGCGTGTCGATGGCGCAGAAAATTTTGGGCAGGGCACGCATGGGGTTTCTCTCCTGAAGAGTGGGAATGACGCTTCTTTTTGACACCCTGCACAAGGAAAAGCAACCCTTGCCAGAAGGAGCAGCAGGCCCTAAGTAATGACATATATAAAAAGAAAAACGAGGTTCCCCATGCCAGCAGATGCACAAACCGTCCTTGATTATGCAACCGGCGAAACAGATGCCGAAAAAAGCCTGACGTTGCTGGAGCGCATGGAGCGCCGTCTGGCACGGGCCGGGTATCTGCCCGTGCTGCATGTGAACCCTGAGAAACGTCCGACGTCTCCTGCCGGGTTTTTCCTGATCGAATATCGCCGGATTGACGATCCGCGCCACCGGGTCCTGTTGAGCAGTGATACGGATTCCTATAAAGGCGATGATTGTTTCCGTGTGACATTCGATAAAGTGAGCTTGTCATACCCGGTCAGCGTGCGCGGGCTGGTCGATAAATTCCGCTATCGCGCTGAAGCCACTGCGCCTGTTACGATATCCGCACGCGATGTCGTCGAGAATTATACAAAAGGGGTATCCTTGCCCTTGGGCGAGCCTGATCATGATCGTTATCGCGCGTTGGCGTATACATTACAGAACCGCACAACCGCGCGCTTCCATATTGATGCAACTGCCATATCGCATGCACACATGATTATATCAGCGCGGGTCGAGCCGGACGTTTATCCCACAGGCCGCGTTTTATCGCCGGTTGACCGGATATTGAAGGGGCGCCGTGTGTTCTTGTCCGTGCCGACGGCGCTGGCGGACGAGAAGAAACTGGCCCTGCATATCCGCGCTGAGAACGCCGTGAGCGTCAATGGCCGCCAGCCCACTGAACCGCAATCGGTTTCGATGTGGCAGTTCACGCATTTCCATGACGATATTATCCGGCGGCATGTGCAGGGGAAAACCCATCCGTCTTATCAGGCGGTGCCGCAATTCGGTGCGTTCTGATCTGTAATAAGAAAGGGAGCCGATCAGCTCCCTTTATCAATTCTGTATTGTGAAAACGAATCCTAGAACTCGTCGTCGGCATCTTCGCCGTGATCGACGCCGCCATTGAGGCGCTCGCGCAGGGCCTTGCCGGTTTTGAAGAACGGCAGACGCTTGCCATCCACCTGAACGCTTTCGCCGGTGCGCGGGTTACGACCCACGCGCGGTTCGCGTACTTTGACCGAGAACGCGCCGAAGCCGCGCAGTTCAACACGGTCGCCTTTGGCGAGGGCTGCTGTGATTTCATCAAAAATGGTGTCGATGATTTTCTCGACATCGCGCATGTAAAGGTGCGGATTTTTTTCAGCGAGGCGCTGTATCAGTTCCGACTTTGTCATCCACATTCCCCTTATATGTTTGCTTTGGCCGATTTCCGGGCGAAAAGCGAATTGCTGTTTTATCTCATACACTTAAAGGTACTCTTCCAGAATGCCTGAAATTCAGGTGTCCCGTCAAGGGAAGAATCATGGCAAAAACAGGGAAAGTCATTGATTGGAAACGATTTTTTAAGACAAAAAGCGCGGAAATCAGCGATTCCGGCCCGATTCCGTATCTGCCCGGAAGCTGTAGAAATCTATGAAAAATCAAGGGTTTTGCGGAGGGTGATCGACTGGTGGCGCAGGCGAACGCTCCCTTGCTCGACGGTAAAGGTCGAAGGCTCGGCTTCGTGTTCCATTTCACCGGCATTCGCATCCAGATAATGAATGCCGCCATCGTCGGAAGTCAGGATATCAGCGTTGCCCCAGAGAGCCTCCTCGGCGAGGTCCAGAATCGCCGCCCCCTCTGTTGTGGCCAGTACATGCAGATCATCCAGCGTGTTTGTGTAGCGGCCGCTGATTGTACGCGCGTGTTCCGTGCTCAGGGCGCGCTCGTTTTCATGGAAGAAGCGGAATGTCGCCCATGCGTTTTCAACCAGAGATACAGCATCGACGCTTTGGGTGTTGCTGCAGGCGGATATCGTGACGCCGGACGGCGGATGCATGTAAGCGGCCGTCATCTGCCCGGAGAAAAACCCGCCATGGCCGGTGATGGCATATTCATCATTCCCCGATGTCATGAAACCGTGACCGATCAACAGTTCAGGGTCGCCGTCAATCTTGTGCAGCGGCGTGATCAGGAATGATTTCATGTCTTCCAATACGAGGCCGCTGTTAAAGGCATGCAGGAAGCGGCACAGATCATCGGCTGTTGAACAAAGTCCTGTGGCCGGGGCGAATGAAGCTGTCGACACATATGTTTCGATTGTGCGCGGTGTTCGCGTGCCTGTGTATAGGTGAGAGGCTGTCGTGCGACCGGCGGCGACTTGCGGCGCATCGGTGAATGTCGATGTCAGGCCAGCCGGGTCGATGATGCGGCTGCGGATCAGATCGTCATAGGATTGCCGGGCTGCCTGCGCGATCACTTCCCCTAAAAGCGCATAACCCCAGTTCGAATATTTCAGTTTTCCTGCGCGATTGAAAACAGGCGTCATATCCTTTGTGACGACTTGCAATTGTGCACGGTCGGGGAACGGTACGTTCATGTTCCAGTAATCAGCGGCAATGCCGCCTTCGCGTGCGATGCCGCCGGTATGGCCCAGCAGATGGCGGATGCGTATATGCCGCATGGCCTTATTCTCTTTCAGCCATGGCAGATGTTTGACGATGCGGTCCTCGATATCCAGCTTTCCTTCATCGGCCAGTATGCCGGTAGCGGTAGCCGTGAATATTTTGGCGATCGATGCGGCGCGAAAAATATGTTGACCGGTCAGCGGGATCTGGTTTTCGGTATCGGCATGTCCCCACTGTCGACTGATCAGGGGCTTGTCATCTTTATGCAAGCTGAATGACAGGCCGGGGATGATGTTATGGTGAAAATGCCTGTCCAGCCACATCTCGACGAAGGCTGTCGATTGCGCGATCGTGCGCGGGCTGAAGCGCGGGGCCTTTGCGGCTTGTGTGTGGTTCCGGGGCATAGGGGCACCCTAGTACAGCTTCTTCCTCGCACGCAAACTTTATGTACCCCGGCGAGTATAGGGGTGACTGGCGGAGGCCAGCGAAGCGTGTATAATTCTTAAGATTATAATTCGTAAGCCATATAAGGCGTTTCAGGATGACCCTTTCAGAATTATTAGGCTATGCCTCCATCGTCGTGACGACGGCCGTCTGTCTTTATGCGCTGGTCCGTATCTGGAAAGGTACGCACAAGCCGCATGCCTTCTCGGTCATGATCTGGGTCATTATTACCGTGATCGCTTTCATCAATATGCTGGAACAGGATGTTGGCGTTGCAGCCTATCGCACGGGTCTTCTCGCGATCCTGCTGACAATCAATTTTTGTATGTGCTGCCGCCACGGGTTTGGGTACGTCACGCGCAGTGACTGGATGTTTCTGGGCGCCGCTTTTGCAGCGATTCCGTTATGGGTCACCACGGGTGACCCTGATATCGCATTGCTCTGGCTGCTTGCCGTTGAAACGGCAGGGAACGTTCCGACCTTTCGCAAGGCTTATGTATTGCCGCATGAAGTTAGTCCGACCATTTTCTTCTTTGTTGCTCTGGGGCAGTCGTTGCAAGGGGCTTCGGTTCTTTTGGACCCGCATGAGTTCAGCTGGGCGATTTTACTGTACGTATTAATCTTCCCGCTGCAGTTCTTCTCCTTAAGCGCGCTGGTATCCTGGCGACGTTCCAAGGTTCCCCGTCCGACATAGGCCCGGCATAAATAAAAACCCCGCCAAATGGCGGGGTTTTCTTTGATCTATGATCGATCAGGCGATTACTTCTTCTTGGCTTCGCCGAGAGCGGCGCCCAGAATGTCACCCAGAGACGCACCGGACTCGGTCGAGCCGAACTCTTCCATTGCTTGTTTGTCTTCATCGATCTCGCGTGCCTTGATCGACAGACCAAGTTTGCGGGATTTCTTGTCGATGGAAACAACCTTGGCGTCGACTTTTTCGCCCATGGCGAAACGGTCGGGACGCTGTTCGGAACGTTCGCGCGACAGGTCGGCTTTCTTGATGTAACCGGAAACTTTTTCGTTCACGGAAACTTCAACGCCTTTGTCATCAACAGCGGTGATTGTGCATGTGACAACCGCGCCTTTGCTAATGCCTTCCAGAGCGCCCACGTTCGGGTCTTCACCGGTCAGTTGCTTGATGCCCAGAGCAACGCGTTCTTTCTCAGCGTCAATCTCAAGGATCTTGACCTTGACCATGTCGCCTTTGTTGAACGCTTTGAGGGCTTCTTCGCTCTCGTCGTCCCATGAGACGTCGGACAGGTGAACCATACCGTCGATATCGCCGGACAGGCCCACGAACAGGCCGAATTCGGTGATGTTACGGATTTCACCTTCGAGAACTTCACCGTCTTTGTGATCGGCGGCAAACTTGATCCAGGGGTTGTCCTGGGTTTGTTTGATACCGAGGGAAATACGGCGTTTTTCTTCATCGACATCCAGAACCATGACTTCGACTTCTTGCGATGTCGAAACGATTTTGCCCGGATGAGCGTTTTTCTTGGTCCATGACATTTCGGAAACGTGCACGAGACCTTCGATACCGGCTTCGAGTTCAACGAACGCACCGTAATCGGTGATGTTGTTGACGCGACCTGTGTATCTTTGGCCCGGAACATATTTCGCAGCGATGCCTTTCCAGGGATCGCTTTCGAGTTGTTTCATGCCCAGAGAAATACGCTGGTTTTCTTCGTTGTAGCGAATGACCTGCACCTGGATGCTCTGGCCCACGTGCAGCATCTCGGACGGATGGCTGACGCGTTTCCACGAGATATCGGTAACGTGCAGAAGACCGTCAACACCGCCCAGATCAATAAACGCACCGTAATCGGTGATGTTCTTGACCACGCCTGAGAGAACTTGACCTTCCTTGAGGGTGCCCAGGATTTCGGAACGAACTTCCTGACGGCTTTCCTCGAGAACGGCGCGGCGCGAGACAACGATGTTGCCACGGCTGCGGTCCATTTTCAGGATCTGGAACGGTTGCGGTGTGCCCATCAGCGGGGATACATCGCGCACGGGGCGGATGTCCACCTGGGAACCCGGCAGGAAAGCAACAGCACCGCCGAGATCGACAGTGAAGCCGCCTTTAACGCGACCGAAGATAATACCTGTAACGCGTTCGGCTTTCTGGGATGCTTTTTCAAGCTCGACCCAGACTTCCTCGCGGCGGGCTTTCTCACGGCTGATAGCGGTTTCGCCATCACGGTTTTCCATGCGCTCGATGAATACCTCGACCTTGTCGCCGATTTTAACTTCGGGCGGCTGGCCGGGCATTGAGAATTCACGGAGAGGGACGCGGCCTTCGGATTTGAGGCCGACATCGATAATCGCGAAGTCAGATGTCATGTTGACGACGCGGCCAACGATAACATTTCCTTCGATACGCTTGCCTTTACCCATGCTCTGGTTGAGCAGGTCTGCGAAGTCGGCAGAGCCTTCGCGGTCTTTCAGATTTTTGGCGACTGATGCCATGATAGTAATTTCCTTTTTTCGGAAGATATGTCCGGTCCGGCAGAGGATAAGGCAGGCGCTCGTCTCTGAAAGAAACAAGGCCCGGCTTTCGTGCCGGAAGGACGGGTGACTCATACGGGAAAACCTGAATCAAATCAAGATTTTATGACTGTAATTCTTGCCGGATGGGCTGCAAGCCCGGCCTTTTTGCGCTTCCGCGTCTCAAATACTTCAAAGGTATTCTGCGATGCGGTTCTCAAAAGGCCGGGCTTTCGCCACATCCTGCTTCGATTCCAGCCTATAAAATCAAAGAGTTATGGCGGGCTGACTGGATTGTTATTTTTACATAACTATCATTTTTGACTCTCGGGACTCAAGTGTTTATAAAGGGGCTATAAACAGGGGCCTAAAAATGACCCCAGATAATAAAAGCGAATAAATAAGCCCATAAAAAAAGAGGCGTGTGTGATGTTAAAAGGGACTTTCAAACGTAAATCCGATGCTCAGAAGCTCGCGGTTCTTGAATCCGAGTTGTATGTTCATGCCGAAACCGGCCATCGTGATTACAGCCCGCCCGCAGCGGTTATTTCCGGCTCGTCCGTCAAAAGAACCGTGACGCCCTCATTTTTCTCCGAATTTGCCGACAAGGCCGGATGGACAATTGACCGCACGGTTGACCGGGCGCTGAGCACGGCCGACAAGACCGCCGATTTCGACGCCATTTTGCTGGCAGCCAAAGGTCCGAAGTTTGTTGCCGTGTTCGAAGATCTGCGTATGGCGGCGCGCGCGATGACTGATCGCCCGCTCAACGGCCGCCGTGCTGATGAGGCGGCATACGAGCAGACCAAGCAGGCTTTCGCCCAGATGCGCCCGGCACAGGCCCCGCATCTGCGTCTGGTGGCTTGATAAGATCGCTATATTCCACGACTAAACATCTAGAGTGTCAGAGCGCTTTTGAGTGTATTGATATTCGGAGCCAGAGTCTGGGGAACGACCGGAGGATTTTGTGTTTTGCCGCAGGCCGCAATCCCGTTCTCCACGAATTCCAGAGATTGCCTGATATAACCGTTTATTCGTTGCTGAATTTCGTTTCCTTCAGGGGTCAGATTCTTACTTTTTGTTGCAGCCGCATCCTTTACTAAAGCTGAGGTGCTCAGTTCGCCGATCATGCTCGACATTCTATCCACGAAGGCTTGGCAGGTTGTTGGGTAAGTGTGCTCGTAACTGTTCTCTGGCCCAAAGCCGAAGCGATTTTTTAAAACGATGTTGCCGTCCGGGCTTACGGTCATTGATTGCGTCGAGCTGCCGATGCTGGCGCTGACTACCTGTGCTTTTTCAGGCTGCGATGTTTGTGCGCTGGCGGCACCATTAAAGGCGAGCGCGCTGCCGAGAATAAAGGTTTCGATAAATTTACCCATGTTTAACCCCCGTTTATATTTTACATATTGTATATCCGGAGTATGATCTAATGCCAGAAAAAACAACGATCATCTAATATGTTGTAAATAAAAGATATTTTATACTTTTGAAGACAAATACTTTAAAGCTTCTTCAAAAACGGCGTCGGGGCCCATAGAGGTCGTGTCGATGATAATCGCTTCCTCGGCTATTTTCATCGGTCTGAAATCGCGGCCACTGTCGCGGGCATCGCGGATTTTCATGTCTTCCAGAACCTTTTCATAGGGCAGGGCTTCACCGCGTCCGGCGAGTTCCTTATGGCGGCGTTCGGCCCGGACCTCGATCTTCGCATCGACGAAAAACTTGATTGGGGCTTCGGGGAAAATCACGGTGCCGATATCACGTCCATCGAGGATGGCACCGCGCTTGCCGCTTTTAGCGGGAAATTCACGCTGGAAATCATGCAATGCCTTACGCACTTCCGGGATGGCGGCCACCACCGATGAATCACGCCCGGCATCGGCGCCACGCAGGGCTGGATCACCCAGTGTCGCGGGGTCGAGTTCGCGCGCAGCCTGCACGGCGGCTTCCGTATCCGTGGGCGGAATTTTCTTTTCCAGCAATGTCAGCGCCACCCGGCGGTACAGCAACCCGGTGTCCAGATAGGCGTAGTCAAGGTGAGCCGCAAGGCGTTTGGCCATCGTGCCCTTGCCGCTGGCGGCGGTTCCATCAATTGCGATCACGGGGATATTGTTGTTCATAGGCCCCTCAATAGCCCAAAATCGGTACTTTGTAAATTTGGCAGTTTTGCTCTAGGGTGCGGGGCATAACAGGGGAATGATCATGCAAGACACAGCGGATATGACGCATATTACCGGCGCGGTTCAGCACTATTACGCATCGCAGGATGCCGCCGATAAGGGCTATTGCCCTGTCTGGGTGGATGAGGTGTATGCGCGCCGCAGCTATCTGACGGGCCTGTGGGATGTCAATCGCATTACGGTCCAGCCGCTGTTGCCGCCGGGGACGACATTGCCACCGAAATTATCGTTGCTGATATGTGCGATTGCGCCGTTGATGCCGGTCGATGATGTGGTGACGATTGCGAAGGGCGTTGATATGCGTACGGCGTTTGATCTTGTGCGACAGCATGAAGTAAACCCGATGCCGATTGGTTTGGCCCAGCAGGAAGAGCAGAGTCTGGTGCGCATCACGGTCAGGAAGCCGGAAGATTCGTCAACGCACTGGGAACAGTTACGAATCTAGCCCGGTTATGCTGCTTTCGGAATGGCGGTTTCGATATGCGCGCCGCATTCGTTCATCAGTTCGATGAAGTTCGGGAAGCTGGTGCGGATCGGCGCGCCGTCATCCACTTCAATCGG
>Ga0075163_10001405_pt1 | contig 32460 bp, 22 predicted proteins | sample JI1023141ADNA_FD_71478 | JGI IMG/M metagenome (GOLD analysis project Ga0075163, IMG submission 71478) | Wastewater effluent complex algal communities from Wisconsin, to seasonally profile nutrient transformation and Carbon sequestration -... | ecosystem: Engineered > WWTP > Effluent > Algae...
CGCGCTGACGTAGGCGCGGTCGGCGACGACCACCGCGTACGGCTCGCTGACGCCCGTCGTGGTGGCGGTGACGGCGAATGTCGTCGTGTCGATGACCGACACCACATTGGCTGAGTAGTGCGCAGCGACCAGCGAACGTCCGTCACTGCTGATGGCCAAGTCGCTGATCGGACCGTGCGCGGCGGGAATGGTGCCTACGATCGCGACGGACGGAACCGGGGTGGGCTCGGCGAAGCGCTGAACGTCGCGCTGGCCCAGCAACTTCGGCAACAGTTCACCGACGGGCGCATGCCGGAGCGTCGGCAGTGCCGACAGCCACAGGGAATTCGGTGCCGTGGGCCGCTCCGCGACGGCGACGCCGCCGGCTTCTCCGTTGACCTGGATTGCGTTTGCCATGATCCGTACACCTTCCGTCGGCGCCCCGGAGTTCGATGCTGCCTGACTACGACTTCGAGAACGCTTTAATAAGTCTCGACACCTAACCTCGGTATCGGTTAACAGTGATCTTAGTTGTCCGATAAGGCGAAATGAATCCCTGCCGGAAACTAATTCGACGCGCACTTCCATCATTATTGGCAATTCTTAAGGAGAGTGCCGTGGCCGAGTTGTTGTACTTGCCGGAAACGAATTGAAATAACCACCCTGAACTGCAGATTAACGTCCCGCCACTAAGCGGCTACGGCATTCGGAATCGCCCGTGGAAGCTGAGAATTCTGGCTCGCCCCAAACCGGATGAGGTCCAAATCACATCACCCTGGGTGAGTCGCGGATCATCGGTGATAATTCATCTTGACTATTCCCCGACATAATGCCGGTACGGCCGTCGAGTGGCCCCAGTCACATTTTCGATGCCTAATTCCCATCAAATTCATTCATTCATTGGACAGGCCTGTCCACCGATTGCCGGACAAGCGTTCGGCCGACGCAAGTCACAACTGCCGCTCCACGGCTTCGCGAGTCCGGACCGGATCACTGCCGGGAACGTAGCCCGGCTCGGTGTGCGCTCCCCGACCGCCTGCAACACCGCACGAGACCCTGGCCGTCGCCCGTCGAAACTCCCGCAGCGGACCCATAGCGGCCTGCGATGCGTTTATTGCCGCCCACTGAGCGGCTCGCCGCAGCGCGCACTGGACGGGACGCGGCTGGCGATACATGACCAACTCCGCGGCCCACCCCGGCAGCGCATCACGGATGGCCCAGTCGACAAATCTCGCGGCGGCCGGCACATCGACGTGGCGCGCCAGGTTTGGGCCGGTGGACAGTGCCATGCCGTGGGTCAGCGCGAGCCTGGGGAGATACGAACGCAGGCATTCCAGGGTCTCGGCCTTGGTGACGGGCAGGTCGGTGCCCCCCAACGCCGCGCCGACCCGGGTGAATTCGCGATAGTACTGATCGATATCGGCAAGCGGTCTGGCGTGATAGAGCTCGTGAGCGGTCGCGATGCCCCAGGCGACGGTGGCGTAATTCCAGCGCAGCCAATCCGGGTCGTCCGCGTCATAGGCAAGCCCATCGGGGCGAACACCCTTCACCGTGTGGTGCATGGACCGCACCGTGCGGGCCAGCCGCTCAGCCGTCTGAGTCGACCCGTAAGCGGTGCCGATGAAAAAGGCCAGCGAGTGCGCCAGGCGGACTCTCGAGCCCTCGGGGTCGATCCGCCCGGTGGGCTCACCGCTTTCGTCGCGTTCCGCAAGCCGTGAGTGCGACGAACCCATCCAGTAGATGCTGGGGTCCAAACCCTCGAGAAACGCCGCGCATTGCAGACCAAAGATCAGGGCCGGAGTGTGGGAGTGCACGTACCAGACCGCACTGCCGGGGCCGAACCAGCCGGGGTCCCCCGCGGGGCCGGCGAAGTCCATCCCCCGGAAGAACCGTTGCCGGATGCCGGAATCGAAGTCGTCATTCAGTTTCGCGGTGAGGTGTTCGAGGGGTGTCAGCAGCTTCATCGCAGCCGACCGAGGGGCATCCATTTCTTCATTTTGGTTACGCATGTACCCAGAATATCATCGTTCTGGATACATGCGTAACCAGATACCTTTCCCGGCTACCCTCTCACCGTGGCGGGTCCTACGAGATGGGCGGGTGTCTCCCGCGAGGACCGCCGAACCGAACGTCGATCTTTGCTGGTGAAGGCAGCTTTTGAACTGTTCGGCGAAGGCGGCGAGTCGGCTGTGTCGGTGCGCTCGGTGTGTCGTGAAAGCGAGCTCAACAGCCGCTATTTCTACGAAAGCTTCGACGACGTCGACGAACTTCTCGGCTCGGTGTACGACGAGGTGGCCGCCGAGTTGGCGACAACCGTTAGCGCGGCAACCGCGCTGACTACGAGCGCTGACCACGGACTCCTGTGGTTGGGAATCCGGGCTGTCCTCCACTTCAGCTCGGCCGACCCACGGCGAGGCAAGATCCTGTTCACGGAGGCCCGCGGCAACGCAACTCTGGCGGCCCGCCGCGCCACCGCACGCGATCAACTGCGGGAATTGGTTCTCGCGGAGAGCACCCGAATAGATCCCGAATCCGAACCGGTTGCCCGGGAGGTCAGTGCGGCGATGTACGCCGGAGCGATGGCGGAGCTGGCCAACCAGTGGCTCGCCGGCCACCTGGGTGACGATCTCGACGCGGTGGTGACGCACGCCGTCCGACTGTTGCTCCCCGAGCAAAACACTCCCGCCCGATCACGGGATTCGGCACCATCGAAGGATGAACCGAGACGATGACGCGGAGCGGCGAATCCGGGAACTGGAACGTCCACTCGCCGACGCGGCACAGATCAGCGAACTCGGCACCGGCACGGCACCCAACAGCTACCCGCAGCCCCCGGGCTATTACCCGCCTCCGCCCCCACCCGGCGCGCCATACCCGGGTTCCTCGTGGACAGGTATGGAACCCAGACCTTCACGCGGCATGCGCGTGGGATGGATCGTTTTGTCGGTGATCATTGTTGCCCTGGTGCTCGGGGGCGTCGGCATCTTCGTGAATCAATTCGCCTCGACCACCCGATCCCTGATCAATCCATCCATCAAACCTCCCGTCGCCGGGGGTGGCGGTACGTTCACCACCCGCCCGACCACGCGCTCGTCGGCACCGAGCCGCGAAGCGAGTCCAGAAGTGCCTGCCCCGCACGTCGACACCGAATCGATGCCGTCCGCGGACGGCACCATCAGTGTCGCCGGCATGGGGCAAAACCGAACATTCACGTGTCACGACAGCGCAGTCACGGTGAGCGGGGTCCGCAACACCGTGGTGTTGCACGGGCATTGCACGCACATCGACGTGTCCGGGGTCGAAAACATCGTCACTGTCGACAGTGCGGACGCGATAGCCGCATCGGGTATGCAGAACCGCGTGACATTCCACTCCGGTTCTCCTGAGGTCAGCCAGTCGGGCTTCTCCAACAGCGTCGAGCAGGGTTGAGCGCACTCAGAACCAAACGCATGAGGGCCCGGAGCAACCGCTCCGGGCCCTCATGTACCTAGGCGCTCACTTCTGGGCGTGCCTGACGCCCCTTCCCGAACCTGACGCCCCGCCCTTCTCCGGCGAACCGTGTGAGCGCCGAGCCGATGCGCCGCCGGAACCGGAGTCGGCGCCGTCTCCCTTGCCGACCCTGGCGCCCTTGCCGTCGCCGGACGCAGCGGCCGCGCTCTTCTGGGTACCGCTGTCACTCACCTTTGCTACCGGCACAGAGGTCGAGACATCCGACGATTCACCACCGCCATCCCCGGCAGCAGCACTGCCTGGCGTCAATTGTCTGACTCCGTCGGCGAGACCGCCGACAACCTGGCCGGCAGCGTGTGCTCCGTTCGTGGTGCCCGCGGTGAGAAGACCGGTTCCACCGACAATCCCCGAGGCCGCCAACGCCGCGCCGCCGTTGAGTTCGTGGTTGACCAACTCGGTGCCACCGGTGATCTGATCGGACAAGCCGCCGAGCAACGTTCCACCGGCTCCAGTGAAACCGCCGGATACGTCTGCCAGCGCCGCAACTAGGTGACCCGGGCCGGGCAACGATCCATCAGCTCCCATGGTGAGTTCGCCCGTGGCATCGGTGAGCCCCTGGATGATCTGGGTGAACGATTCGGCACCTGTGGCTGCCCCCGCCGTCGCGAGGTCGACACCGCCGACCAGTCCCGACGCCAGCAGATGCGCGCCGCCGATGAGCCCTTCATCGGCAACATTTGTTCCGCCGGTTATCTGATCGGCCAGGCCGTTGAGGAAGGTGCCGCCGGCGCCGGTCAGGCCACTGGACACGTCTCCAAACGCCGACATGAAGGCCTCCGCTGCGGGTTGCAGTACACCAAAGCTGAGAAGTTGCGTTTCATGGGCGACTGTCTGCTGCGCCGCTGCCATATCAGGAAGACGCAGGGCGTCGGGCGCGACGATCGACGGACTGACAGCGATGACGCCGGCACCGACAATCGCCACGCCGGTTGTGAAGTAAGTACGAATTGGCGCGTGCATTTGGGGCCTCCTGGTGCGTTGTGAACTAACCACGGTCTAGCTACCCCTGGGCCACGGCCGGTAATCACATTGCAGCCAAAAGAGCGCAATGCTAACGGTTTTGCAATCATCCGGTGGTGTTCGGACGGTGAGAAGGCAGCATCCCTGTGGACGGCGGCGCTATTCCCGTCAGCGCAGCGGACGCACACCCTGACCCAGCACCAGCACATGTGCGGGTGCGGCCGGTACTCGGTCCGGCAACCTCAGGTGCAGCATCCCATCGAGCACTCGCCATTCGATCGGCTGATCCAGTCCCAGCATTCGAACGCCAGTCAGCTCAGCAGCATCGATACCGCGGATGGCGAACTCGCGAGCCGGCAGATCCAGCAGGATCGCGTTGAGCACACCATCTCGTTGCGTGAAACGAACTTCCGTACCTTCGGTGGTCTGCGCCTCAGCGATGTGCCAGGGCGCCGTGCCGTAAATCGAGGAACCGTTGGTCTGCAGCCAACCGCCCAGACCCCGCAGTGGGACCAACTGATCCTCCGGGAACCGGCCGTACTCGTCTGGTCCGACACCAATCAGCAGGTTGCCGTTCTTCGAAACAATGTCAACGAACGACCGCACTAACTCCGTTGTCGTCACGATGTCTTCGGAACGTTCATTGCGATTGGCGCCGAACGAGTGCCCCACTCCCCGCGTCGATTCCCACTTCTTGTCCTGGATCGAGTCGAAGGTGGCGTACTCCGGGGTACGGATGTCGAAGTGATGATTCGCGGGGAAGGTCAGCGACTTGTAGCCGTCGGGAATTATCGACCAGAACCGTTGGACCAGTCGGCCGCCCATTCGGGCGAGTGCATCGGTGACGGCACCCCGATGCACGGAGGATTCAATCCACCGATCGTTGATGATGCCATCGGGCACCAGGTTGTAATACCGGGCGAATAGAGCAGGAAGGTCGCCGCCCGCGGGCCAGCAGATGTCGTTCCACAAAACAGAAGGCTGATAGCGCTCGATGAGCTCGAGTACATGCGCCGTGACGTATTCGACATAGTCGGGCGTATGCGGCACAGCCAGCATCACATCGGCGGGATTCGTAAGCAGCGCATCGTTGTAGGGCCAGTCATAGCCGCCCGAGTAATACAGGCCCAGCCGCATTCCGGCATCGAGAACGGCCGCCCGCAAGTCGCCGACGATATCGCGGGTCGCGTGATATCGCCCTTTCCTCGGATGGTCCAAATCTGTTGGCCACAAACAGAATCCATCATGATGCTTGGTGGTCAGAACGACATAACCGGCACCCGCCTCGCGACATGCGGTTGCGATGGCTTCCATGTCGGCCGTCGTGCTACCGCGGTCGAACTGTGGGACGAAATCGTCGTACGTGGCTGTCGGACCATAGGTTTCGCGTTGATGCACCCATGTGGGACTGCCAACCAGTCGACTGGTGTTGAGATACCACTCCGCGTAAGGGTTTTCGCGTAGGAGGTCCGCGGGGCCCGATTCTTTCAGCTGCCGAGCAATGTCAGCGACCTGCGGTGCCCATCCGGGCACCGAGTAGAGGCCCCAGTGAATGAATATTCCGAGTTTCGCGTCGTCGTACCAAGCCGGCAGCCGGTGGGTTGCCAACGACTCCCAGTTCGGCGTGTACATGGGCTGAGGCTACGCCGAATGTCGCCGGGCGGACCCCGATGCCGAACGTCGGCCTGGGCCGGTGAACTGCCACAAGGCTTTGTTACGGGAATGAAAAGGATCGTTCACCGGGCGGCACGAGCAAACTCATGCAATGTTTACTTGGTCCACTTTCGTCCAACACATCGAGGTCAGCCCATGCGTCTTGTCGACTTCAAGGCCAAGACACCGCTCATCGGGATGTTTATGGTCTTTCTGGCCATGACAATCGTCGCAGTCACCGCCTATCAGCGGGCCGGCTGGTACTCGATCATCGGCTACGCAATCGCAGCCGGTATTGCCGCCTTCGGCTTCATCTTCACGTTCCGGGACATTCCAACGCCTCCGCATGATGCCGGCGGTCCCGTGCCCAACCGCGAATCCGACCAGAACGGGGCAGCCAGCTGATGACGACCACGCCAGGCCTCACACCATCCGAGGTGTCTGCGCTCACCGCCGAGGATGAGGGCTACCACAAGAGTCTCAAACCCCGGCAGATCCAGATGATCGCCATCGGCGGCGCGATCGGAACCGGTCTGTTCCTGGGTGCGGGGGGACGGCTCGCCAACGCAGGTCCCGGACTGTTCCTGGTCTACGGGTTCTGCGGCGTATTCGTCTTCTTCATCCTGCGAGCGATGGGCGAACTGGTGTTGCACCGGCCCTCGTCCGGATCGTTCGTGTCCTACGCGCGGGAATTCCTCGGCGAACGGGCAGCATATGCAGCCGGGTGGATGTACTTCCTGAACTGGGCGATGACCTGCATCGTCGACTCCACCGCGATCGCCACATACTTCCAGTACTGGTCGGCATTCCACTCCATCCCACAGTGGGCAATGGCATTGGCCGCGCTGGCCGCGGTGTTGAGCATCAACCTCGTGTCGGTCACCCTGTTCGGCGAACTCGAGTTCTGGGCCGCGCTCATCAAGGTTGTCGCTCTGGTGACGTTCCTGGTCGTCGCGACGGTGTTCCTAGGCGGCCGGTATCAGATCGACGGGCATTCGACCGGCTTCAGCGTCATGAGTAACAACGGGGGGCTCTTCCCAGTCGGGATGCTACCGCTGGTAATCGTGGTCTCCGGCGTCGTATTCGCCTATGCCGCAGTCGAACTTGTCGGGATTGCGGCCGGCGAGACGGCCGAGCCGGAGAAGGTCATGCCACGGGCCATCAACTCCGTGATCGCCCGCATCGCCCTGTTCTACGTGGGTTCGCTGTTCCTCCTTGCGCTTCTCCTCCCCTTCACCAGCTACAAAGCAGGGGAAAGCCCGTTCGTGACGTTCTTTTCGAAACTCGGCATCGAGGGCGCCGGCTCGGTCATGAATCTCGTGGTGATCACCGCCGCGTTCTCCAGCTTGAATGCGGGGCTGTATTCCACCGGCCGGATTCTGCGCTCGATGGCGATGAACGGCAGCGCTCCGAAATTCACCGCGCGGATGTCGAGGCGCGGCGTGCCCTACGGCGGCATCTGCCTGACGGCGTCGATCGGTCTGCTCGGTGTGCTGCTGAACGGCGTGGTACCCGAGATGGCCTTCGAAATCGTGCTGAACGTCGCGTCTCTCGGCATCCTCGCCTCGTGGATGACGATTGTCATCTGCCAGCTTCAGCTTTTCCGGTGGTCCAAGCAGGGCCGCATCGGCCGGCCCAGGTTCCAGCTGTGGGGCTCGCCCTACACGGGGTACGCCACACTGGTGTTCTTGTTCGGTGTACTGATCCTGATGGGCTTCGATTACCCGGTCGGCACGTGGACCGTCGCGAGCCTTGTGGTGGTGATCCCGTTGCTGATGGTCGGCTGGTTTTCGGTGCGTGGTCGGGTGCTCCAGATCGCCGCTGAACGTGAAGGACCGACGGGACCGTTCCCGGTGCTGCCCGTCACGCCGCCTCCGCTGGAACCGAAGTAGCGGCTTCAGGCTTCGACCGGTGGGTGCAGCTGTTCCATCGTGTACTGACGACTTCGGCGAACTCCCCAGGCGCTGACAGCCATCGAGGCCGCGAGGACCCCTACGAGTACCGCGACGGAGATCCCCATCCGGTAGTCGATGCCACCCGCGGTCAGTTGACGAAGTCCGTTGACGGAATAGGTCATCGGCACGAACGGATGGATGATCTGGAACGGCTTCGCGGTGGTCTCGACCGGATAGATGCCGCCGGCCGAAACCAGCTGGACCATCAGGAAGGCCAGCGTGACCACCCGACCGACGGCCACCCCGAACACGGCGTTGAACGCCTGGATCAACGCCAGATACGTTGAGAGAACAAGCAGCAGGAACAGCCCCGTGTACAACGGGTACTTGGGGTTCAGTCCCACGCCGAAATGCACGACGGTGTACATCACCAGGACCTGACACACCGCCAGCAGGAAGGCGGGCCAGTAGGAGGCCAGGACTACGCGGAAGGCGCCCAGCCCGTTGATTATTGGACGGGCTTGCAGCGGTTTGACGGCCATCCAGATGAGCAGCGCCCCGACGAACACCGCCAGCCCCATGAAGAACGGGGCGAAGCCGGTTCCGAATGTAGGTGCAGGATTGTGGGTGACCATGTCCAATTTGACCGGCGACGACACGGTCTTCGCGACGTCGGTGCGCTGCTGATCCGTCCAGGACGGGATCTGGGTGGACCCCAGGCGTAACTTGTCAGCCAATTCGTGGCCGCCGTCGGACAGCTTCACCAAACCGTCGTGGAGTTGGTGGGCACCACCGTCAAGCTGGTTGACACCGTCGCGCAACTTGACGAGATCCTTGCGGAGGCCACCGTCGAGGGCACCGCTCATGAAGGTTCGCAATTTGCCGTTCGGGTCGCCCAGATCGTCTTGGAGTTGCGCCGCACTGTCTTTCAGATGCTGGAGGCCGCTGTCGGTGGCCGGATCGAGATCGCGGGTACGCAAGATCTTTTGGGCTGCGTTCAGAATATCGCCAGCCTGACGGACATTCGGATCTCCGCTGCCCTGCAACGCCGCCACAGCCTGGTCGATGAACGCCCCGGCCTGCTTCCAATCGATATTGGCCGCCTCGATGCGGTTGGTGGTGCGATCAACCGCGTTGCTCAGCTGATCGGCGGCCGCGGCCACCACGTCCGGACTTATTCCCTTGTCGTCGAACCGCTGAAGAAATTCGATCAGCGGCGTGGTTGCGGCGTCCACTGTTGTGGCCAATTGCCGCGTTCCTGCAGCGAGCTGAGCCGAACCGTCTTGCGCCTGAGACAATCCGTCCGCCAACTGGCCCGCCCCGTCGGCCGCCTTGGTCAGCCCGGCGCCGGCATCGGTGAGACCGTTCAGGACCGAGACGACGGTCTGCTCCCCCACACTGGCATTGACGTCGTTGATCACCGCACGGGCCGCGTTCTGGCCGATGATCGAACCGAGGTAACTGTTCGAATCGTTGAAGGTGAATCGCAACGCCGCTTGAGCGGGGCTGCCTCCGGACGGCGACACGATGTCCGCACTGAAATCCGAGGGGATCGTGATGGTGAAGTAATACTTTCCGTGCGCCAGTCCATCGGCCGCATCAGCCGCAGATACTTCATGCAAGCTCAACTCGTGGGAGTCGATGAGGGCCTTGGCCACCTGATCGCCTGCTCGCACCTCCTTGCCGTCGGCGGTTGCCGGCCGATCCTCGTTGACGAGCGCAACCGGAACCTTGTCGACGTGGCCGAATGGATTCCAGAAAGCCCAGAGATACAAGGCGCCGTAAAGCAACGGCATGAGGACGATGATCACCAAGGCGATCCGCGGGAGGAGACCGCGCGAATACCGTTTGATGTCGGTGCCCAGTGACATTGCGGCAAGCATGGTTACCCCCTGCGTTTGTGCGATTCCACGTGTTTCTGCGATTCCACGAGTTCGGCACGGTCGGTGTTGGGCACCGAAATCTGGGCACGCACGGCATGTCCGGTGACTCCATTGACCGTTGCGGTGACGACTGTCTGCTCCCGGCCGAGGTCGATCAGCCGCTCAATCAACAGGTCTCGGTTGAGATCGCTAGTGACAATATCCAGATTTCCGACAACCAACAGCTGAGGTTTCCTGGTGTTGGCCAACGAAATTCGAAGAAGGAGCCGGTCCAACTCGGAGAGTTGCTCGAAATACTCCATCAACGGCGGCAGCGGCAATTCGCCGAACACTGGGGCACAGACCCTGACCAATTCCGCCTGGCCGGCCTGCCGGATAAATCGATACCACGATGCATCCCAGCGCAGCTGTTCGGTGATCAGGTCGCGCACCGTCACCGACTCTGACACGGTGTCGAGTCCGTCAATCCCAGCCAGTCCGCAGCGCCCGAAGATGTCCTTGGCTCGTGTGGCACCCATGACAGTGAGATCACCGGATTTCGGCTTCATCCGACCGGCGATCGTCAACAGCAGCGCATCTCGCGGCGTCCCGGCCGGGCAGACCAGGACACTGACCCCACCGGACGGAATAGCCAGGTCGAGCGGACCGTAGACCGGACCCCACGGCCCGACCATGCGAATTCCCGTGGCTATGACCGCGGGAGCCGAGGACGGATCCGCTTCCGCAACCCCCGGCTGCGACATCGCATCCTCAGGTTCACCGTGCTCGCCCATGTCCGTGAAACCTAGCGGCACGGGTGGCCGGTCAGTTGTCGCCGCCCCGACCTCTCAGATCCTTCTCGATGTCGGCTACGGCATGTACCAGACCATCGATGATGTCGATGATGTTGTTGCCGACAGACTTCACGGCGTAGGTGCGTGGGGAATGTTCCGGGTCAATGTCGGCGAAGATTTCGTTGATCTTGTTTTCCATCTGCTCGGCGACCTTGGCCGGCAATTCGCCGAGCTTGCTCTGGAATTCAGATACGCGGCCCTGCAGTTCGGTGCGCAACTGCTCCATCCGGTTCTGAAATTCCAATTTCTGAAATTCGCTGAGTTCAGCCACAATTCTTCCCAACTCGAGATCTCCCGTAACGAGCGAAGGCTACGCCCGCTGCCGCCGGTGCGCTCGAAGAACCCCGCCGGCCGTCGCGGCGGACCGCGGCAGCCGGCAACACACGGGTGGTTGAAATCATTGCCAGCCCAGGGATTTGGCATCGATGGGCGCATCCATGAATCAAGCCGCCAACAGGGTCAAGATCGCCGAAAGCGGCGCTGAAAGACCAGTGTTTTGTTAGGGTGCCGTTTGAGAGCTCACATCCATTCAGGGGTTAAGGGGGAGTTTCGTGAACGCTCACGAGTCGACTTGCAATACAAATTCTTCAGGTACGCGTGCCGCGACTAGCCATCGTGCCCGTCGCGGCACGTTCCGGCTTGCGCCGTTGGTCACTTCCGGGGTGATGATCGCCGGTGCGAGCATCGTCCTCGCCACTACCCCGGGCCTGGCAGCCGCACCTAAGCCGGCCATCGAGGTACGCACCGAGGCCGTCCAGCTGACGTCGGTGGGCGGCCCCATAGTCAGCGGTCTCGGCACTGCGGTGGCTTCGTTCGTCGGGTTCTTCATCGGCAACGGCGCCAACGCGGCGGCCGACTGCGTCGGCGACGCCTGCAACGGGGGACGGGCGGGCATCCTCATCGGCAACGGCGGCGATGGCGCCAACGGTGGCAGCGGCGGTGCCGCGGGCCTCTTCTTCGGCAATGGCGGCAACGGCGGCGCCGGCGCGAACGGCTTCCTGTTGACCGACGGCATCGGCTTGTCGATCAACGGCGGCGCGGGTGGGCGTGCGGGCCTCATTGGCGAAGGCGGTGCGGGAGGCGTGGGCGCGGATGCCAACTACGCATCCGGACTGACGGTCAACGCAGCCGGCAACGGCGGCAATGGCGGTCGCGGTGGCCTGCTGTTCGGCAACGGCGGCGCGGCGGGTAACGGCGGCACTGACGACGGGATTGCCGGTTCGGCGATCGCTCCGGGCGCGGTGGGCGGCCGAGGCGGCAATGGCGGTCGCGGTGGCGGAATCTGGGGCGACGGTGGCCACGGCGGCGAGGCAGGCGAGGCGTACGCCCTTGTCGGCAATGCTGTTGGCGGTTTGGGCGGCGACGGTGGCTCAGCCACCCTGTTGGGCAACGGCGGCGGCGCCGGCAACGGCGGTGTCGCCCAAACCCAGGATCTCGGCACCGCAAATGCCACTGGCGGCGACGGCGGTTCCGGCGGCCGTGGCGGCTGGATCTGGGGCAACGGTGGTTGGGGCGGGTTCGGCGGCGGCTTCTCGCTGGGAGGCAACAATCCGGCGGTATCCGCGTGGGGCACCGGAACCGGACGCGGTGGCAACGGCGGCAACGGCGGTGACTCGAGCCTGGGCGTCGGCGGTCTCGGCGGGTTCGGCGGCTGGGCCACCACCAACGTCGGGCAGGCTTTCGGCGGAAACGGCGGACAGGGCGGCAGCGCACTCATCTTCGGTAGCGGCTATCCCGGCGGGGCCGGCGGTTACGCAGAGGTCATCCTCAACGGGACGGGTGCAGCCACCGGCGGCAACGGCGGCGACGGCGGCGACAGCAGCATCCTGACCGATGGACAGGCCGGTGGCGCCGGCGGCGACGCCGTGTCCTGCTCGTCGGTCTGCCAAACATGGGGTGATGGAACCAACAGCACGACCCTCACCGGCGGCAAGGGCGGCAAGGGCGGATCCGGCGGTGCCTTTGGTGCGGGTGGCACCGGTGGCGATGGCGGCAACTCCACGAGCACCGGGGCGACAGCGAGCATCAACACCGGAGGCATGGGCGGTCAGGGCGGGCGTAGTGGCGCGCTCGGCAACGGCGGCAACGGCGGCAAGGGCGGCAACTCGATTAACGGCACGAGCGGCACCGCCGGCACGGGTGGCGCCGGCGGCGGCGCGGGCATCGTCGGAAAGTCCGGCACCGCGGGAGCGAACGGCACCCGCACTCCCTAGCGTGCAATTCCGGATTTACCCGAAGGTCCGACCGCTATCGCGGTCGGACCTTCGTCCGTTTAGAGCCATCCTCATTCAACCGTTGGCGTGCAACCGGTAACGGAAACGAGTCGGCCGGCGATAGCACCGACGTGACCAACAAAATGGCAGCGACACTTCTCGGAGCACTGGCACTGGTAGCGATCCCCGTGGCAGTCACCCCAACCGCCCAGGCCGACATCTGTGGCGATGTGGGCGGACGCCACGTCTCTGTCGGCGGGTGCACCCCGGGTATCGCGGGCGACGTTGTCGGCGGCGCCATAGCCGGGGCAGCCGTGGACGATGCATTCCGCGCCTATCCGGGCTACGCGATGGCAGCAGTGCCCTCCTTCCCGGGTGAGGCCCCGTGCTACACACCCACCGGGCTTCCGTACTTCACGCCGGGAAACGCCCCCTGCTACCCGTTGTGACGGCTGGCAGCCCTTTCATCCCAGGCTGAAGACCTGACCGTCTTTGGCGACAGTGGTGGTGCCGGAGAAGTTCTTGCTGATTTCTCCCAACCACTCGGCATCAGGCAGGTCGAGGGGACTGTAGTGGCTCAAGATCAGGTGCCGTGCACCTGCTGCTGCGGCCACCTTCCCTACCTGTTCTGCCGAAGTGTGGGAGTTGCACTGATAGTTCTCGGGAAAGCTCCCCCGCCAATAAACGTCGTCGAGACTGAACATGGCCTCGTGCACAAGGACGTCCGTACGTTGGGCAAGCCGGATCAGGTTGTCGGACTTCGTGGTATCGCCTGAGAAGGTCACCGACACACCGGATTCGATCAGATCGAAGCGGAACGCGAACGCCGGGTATACGTCGTGATGCGGGACCAGCGTGGCGGTGACCGTGACGTTGTCGTCAGACATCACGAGGAACGGTTCCATATCGGGTGACCTATTGAGGTAGCCGGATCCCGGTGGGAGGGCGATCTCGCTGACGTGCGCCAGATCCTCGACGCTGACGATGCCGTAGTCGCGGATGAAGATGTTGCTGCTGTATGCGAATGCGCGATGCAAAAGATCTGTGATTGCCGCAATACCTGGCGCAGGCTCGTCGCAGGCGACGGTGGCTGGGCTCGGATCGCCGAACTGACTGGGCGGCAGTCCTCCAGCGGATCCGGGTCCGTAAACGGCGACGGGCCTTCGATCACTCCGAGTCGAGAAACCACCGGAGACGAAGTAGTTGTAGTAGTCGACCAGGTGGTCGGCGTGCAGGTGCGTGATGAAGATGGACCGCAAGTCGCTCACATGAAGCCCCGCATTGGTGAACGCGTTCAGCGAGCCCAATCCCGCGTCGACCAGGTACACGTCATTGCCGACCTTCAGCGCGGACGAGATGCCGTACTGATTCGGCTTCGGCGGTGGCCCGGCCACGACGCCGAGCGTGATCAACGCCGTATGGGGCAGGGCGGCCTGCTGCTGTCGTGTCAGTGCAACGCGCCTATTGAGTTCCAATCGGATCAGCTGAAAATCATGTCACCGGGCTTGAGATTGCTCGCTTGAACACCGAGCAGCGACACCTTGTTGCCGCCGAAGTAGACCACCGCGTGGCCACCCTCATTGACGATCCGCACACCCGACGCGGGCGAACCCATGTTCTCGAACTGCAACTTGTCCTGTCCGACCTTGAAATCGGTGATAACGGCGTCGACGTTGCTCGTGCCCACGATGAAGGTATCGGCTCCTGCAGCACCGGTGAGGTTCTGACGGCCGCTGCCGGCAATGAGGAGATCACCCTTGGTACCACCGATCAACGTGTCGCCGCCAGTGGACCCGACTACCAGCTGAGGCGAATTCGGATTCGCCATCACGCCTCCCCCGGCCTGCCCGCTACGGCGCTCGTAGAACACGAATGCATCGGCCTGGATGTGCTGGGTATCGGTGTTCTTCAGAATCAACGACGACAACGTCGTCGACTCGATCTCACGCAACGTGGCCTGATCGAAACCCTGATTCTGGTACCACAACCGATCACCGTCACGCAGGTTCTGGAACTGCTGGCTGATGATCAGATCAAAGGTCTGCCCGACCATTGCTCCGGGCACATGATTTTCGGCGAGCCCGCCGATCCACAATTCGACCTTGTTGACGTCGCCGTATGCAGCTTTCAAAGCTGCGGCTGTTGCGGGGTCTGATGTGATGGCCGCGAAGCTCGTATACGGCTTGAGCCCCAACGCAACACGAGTTTCATTCAGAGTGCCCAAGCCGAGATCTCGTCCCCTCTGCAGGTTGATCGAGGCGAGGTCCAGGCCAGCCGCGGGGCCGAATAGGAAGTTCCGCAGATCGTCGACGATATGGACGTCCAGCGCGTTGGAGAGATCATTGGTCAGGTGGCGCAGCAGTCCGTCGGCACCACCGTCGGCGGCGAAGTCCGTCGGATTCTGGAAGAAGGCTTCCTTGAGGCTTGCCCCTTCGCCTATCTCCGCCCCTTGTTCATCGGTCTTCTCCAGATTGGCCGAGACGATGGAATGGCCGAACCGGAATGCGGCACCCGCGAATTCCTCGGTGAGCCGGGGGTCTGCGGCGGGCTTGTATCCCTGATACGGCTTGATGGCATTCGCGCCGAGAAGATGCGGAAGGAATTCGTTGTAGGTGATCCGGGCGATCTCCGCGGTGACGATAGCTCGAGCCTGGTTGTAGAGCTGGTCGCCAGTCCAGTTGGGGTGCGCCAATTTCAATAGATCTACCTGCCGATTGTGCTCTCGCATGAGCAATGTCTGCACAGCGGTCAGATCCGGGTTCTCCTGGACGCGAATATCTCCGGCAACGAAGGCACCGGCGACAATCGGAAGGTTGTTGCCCGCAGACGTCAGCAGGTGTCCATCGGCAGTCCGGAGACTGGCAGCCGTCGCGGCGTCCGAGCCGTAGACCATCGAGCCGTCAAGCCAGCCCGTCACATTGTTTGTGGTGACAGCCGGTTTGCCTGCGACACCGGTGAGCGGATCAATAACGGCTCGCGTCAACGAGATCGAGCCACTCAGCGTGGGATCGCCTGCGGGAATGGCGATATCGATGTGGTTGACATTGTCGGACAGCGTGAGATTGATGTCGTGATCGATGAACTGCCCCCAGGCGTACATCATTCCGGACAGACCTTCGGGGTTCGGGACATCGCCGCTGCCGGCGACCACCAGATTGCTAATGGTGCGAGTGTTCGGCAGGTCGGTCCGAATGGCCCATACCCGGTCACTGAAATGCGCGGTGCCGATACGGCTGAAATCTGCGCCGAGAGCGTTGAGCCGGATGTTGCTCAGGTTATTTCCGCTGCCGTCGATCGACCGATAAACAATGCCTGGCTTGGGTGGGGCGGGTTGCGGTGCAGGGATCGATTGGGCCTTGGCTGCAGCGGCGGAAGGCGCTCCGGATTGCCCTTTGAACTTCTTTGTCGCTGAAACACTTTGGTGCGCAGGGGCGGTCCGTGAACTGGTTTTCGCATCCGGGGGTGACCCAGCCGGCGTACCCGACGAATCGTCGGCCGACGCAATACCTGCCGCCGCTATCGCGCCCCCGACGCCCAGAGCTACAGCTAACGCCCCCATGCGCCCGACGTACTTGATGTGTTTGACTACCGGTTGAACCTGCCAGCGTGATTTGAGGGCGTGTTTCGTCGACATCGAACACCTCCAGAGGCGCGCAGCTAAGTGAAGTCTGACAGTCTCCAGCAAACACATCCGCGTATCGGAAGATTTCTCGACAAATTCTCAGCCAGACGAGATGTCACCGGCGCTCGGAGCATCCTTGCCGACGGCCCGATCCGGCCATTCCAGCTTCGACGAGCCCAGTGGCACAACAGGCCTGGACCAATACGACTTGGTTCGCGAGTACTGGGCGACCGGGGCCATGTGGGTCAAGGTCCCCAACGGTGTCTCCGTTTCGATCAAGATGGCCGACTCGTTGACCTTGTCCCGGACGACCGTCGGCTTCTGCGTCGCCATCAACTCCTCCATGAGTTGGCCGTCGAGGGCACTGTCGCGATCGACGGTTCCCAAGTCCTGGAACCACATACCGGTGCGGGCGAGAGATACCCGGACGTGATAGCTCCCGCCCTCGTTCGCTCGTCGGATCAACGCGGCAAGGGTGCCGAGCGCGCCCAGATATCCGGTGCCGTAATCGGTGAGCATCTGCACCGGCGCGTACATCGGGGAATCTGAACTGCCATGTTCGAAAGTGATGCCGGTCGAGGCTTGGGCTCCGTTGTCGAATGCCTTGCGCATCGCCCATGGCCCGACGTGCCCGTAGGCGCTCACACTTGTGTAGATCAGTCCGGGGCGGATCTGGGCGAGGCGACGGGCGCCAAGGGCGCGGTCATCCATCGAGCCGGGGCGGTATCCCTCGGTGACGACGTCGCAGCCGTCCTTGACCATTTCCACGTAGCGAATCAAATCGTCCGGTCGCGCGAGATCCAGCCAGGCGGCGAACTTGCCGAACCCCGTGTCGATTGCATGGCAGGTGATGTCTTCTTCGAGGCGATTGCAGTTGAACCGCAGCACGTCTGCGCCCTGTTCTGCAAGCACACTTCCGATCATCGGACCTGCAAGGACATGAGTGTGGTCCAAGACCCGCAGACCGGACAGCGGACGGTCTGCGGGGCCGAACGGAATCGGCCGTGATTCGCCAATTTTCTCGATGGTTACTGCGGGAATTGCGCCGAGGGCGATCCCCTGCGGGTGCTGCCGCCATTCCTCCCGGCTGCGGTGCACAGTCCCGCACTGTCCGGCGCTGTTGAGGGCTTGCTCAAGGTCCGCAGAAGTCCAGCGCATACAGGCTTCCCGAACGGCCGCGGGGGTGTTCGCGCATCCCAGTACCTGTAGAACACCCTGCTCGAGGTGGTGCAGCGAACTCGACATCTCGATGAACCGGCCGTCTTCACAACGGTGCACCAGCGCAGTGGCGTTGAAGAGCTCGGTGTGCTCGACCGGATAGCCGTTCTGGCGCAGGAACGTCACCCGATGCAACGACTGCACCGCGTGCAGGCGGTCGATGTCGACGGTTTGATTCTCGCCGGTTCGTTGACGCCATATCTCGCAGACCGCGGCACTGATCGCCCCGTGCAGCGCTGCCGCACCCTGGGCCAGGTAGAGGGGCGAGTCATACAGCGGATCACCCGGACCGCTGAATCGGACGCCGCTCCCGAGACCCTCGGGCAACCCCACCATCGACAACAGGTCGCGCATCATCCGATCTTGTTGGGACTCAAGCTTTTCCATGTGCTATTCCCATCATTTCCAGGTTCATGGCCGGAGCTGTCGCGGTCGCAACGAGATCAAGAATGAGCGGCCAGCCACGTGTACAGTTCGTTCTTCACTTCATCACGGTGCTTGTCAAAGAGAAGTTCGTGCCATCCGCCGGAAATTTCGACGATCCGTTTGTCGGTGCTGCCGAGACGCGAATACAGGTCTTTACTTCCGGCCGCGTCCGCGAACACGTCGCCGGTCCCGTACACGATCAGCACCGGTTGGTTTACCGAAGGAGCGTTGGCGAGTAGAGCATCGGCCGCCGACATCATCTGCACACCTGATCGCAGTGGCACCTTTCCCCGAAAGATGAACGGATCGGATACAAAGTCCGCAATTGTCTGCGGATCATTCGAGATTTGTTCGGGTACAACCGAATTAGTCGGAGTCTCGGGTAGAAATTCCGCAATCACACGCACTGCCGGCAATACCGCCTTAGGCGGGCCGGCGGTGACAGCGATCAAGGGACTCAGCCCGATCCCGGTGGTTACCACGTCCCGGCAGCGGTCCTCTGACAACATGCTCACCGCAATGACACCGCCAATGCTGTGACCCATCGTGTGGATGGGTCGGTCGGGGCGGCTGCCGGCAATCTGAAGCACAAGGGTTGCAACATCGCTCGTCAAATTCCGGAAGGCCGATATCAAGCCGCGGTCCCCGCCACTGCGCCCGAACCCGGCGAAATCTATCCCGTAAACGTCGTATCCCGCGTTATTCAACTCCCGCGCAAAATCCCGATACCGACTGCTGTAGTCACCGTATCCGTGCAGCAGCACGACGTCGGCCCGCGAAGGTCCGGTCGTGGACCAACGCACCACGTGAATCGGGGAACCACCCGCCCCGCGGAAGCCGCCGATCAACTCTGTGGCCGAGTCAGGCGGAAACATCTCAGCTATTGAAATCCCATGCCCTTCACACCCGCAACACGAATCGTTTCCGCAGGCAGGGTGCTGCTGCCAGCAAATGCCGGACTTTATCAGCGCTGACCGTTGTGTTGACGTGGATCGGTCCACCTCTGTGGGCTGAACATCGCGGCGCGACGGGCGACGGGCGACGGGCGACGGGCGACGGGCGACGTGCGACGGGTATCCAATCCAGTTGGGGCGTAGTTTGGCCAGACCAATTCAACCGGGAGGTTCGATGGGATTGCGATCAGGTTCATCGGCATCAGTCGAGGTGTTGACGACCACGGGCATCCTGAGCGGTGAGGTGAGGGGTGACCTGCATGTCTTTCGGGGGGTACCGTTCGCCGCACCACCGGTCGGTTCCCTGCGATTCAAGAGGGCTCAACCGGTGGAGCCCTGGCAGGGCGTCCGAGAGGCCCGGGCATTCGGGCCGTCGCCGATGCAGCCGCCGGGGCAATTGGCTGCCGGTCCGGTAAGTGAGGATTGCCTCTACCTCAACATCTGGGCACCGGCAGCCGACGGGCCGCACCCGGTGTTCGTCTGGATCTTCGGTGGCGGCGAGATCAAGGGTTCGCCCTCTGACCCTCTGTACGACGGTTCCAGTCTCGCTGCGCGCGGGCTCGTCGTCGTCAACCTCACCTACCGACTCGGCTCCTTGGGCTTCCTCAAGGTCGATCACTTGCTCGGCAACGAATATGCGGGCGCCGAGAACAACGCCCTGCTGGACATCGCAGCGGCGCTGGATTGGGTCCAAGCCGAGATTGCCGCGTTCGGCGGCGACCCCCGACGGGTCACGATTGCCGGAGAATCCGCGGGCGCGAAGAACACCTGCTCGATGCTCGGACTCCGAGCTGCCCGGGGCAAGTTCCACGGGGCCATCGTCCAATCGGTGCGCTACGAGTCAACGTTCACACCGGAGCAGGCGGAAGACAACACCGCGACCCTGCTCGAAGCGTTGGGTATCGACCCCGGGCACCCCGAGGATCTGCTGACTGTCGATGCAGCCGAACTCATCGCCGCAGAAAAGGCTCTTGCAACCCCCGATATTCCGTTTTTGTGGCGCCCGGTGATCGACGGACACGTCTTTGAGCGCTCGGGTTTGGATGCGATCCGGCAGGGCCTGACCAAGGACATTCGCTTACTGATCGGGAACAACCTGCATGAATACGACCTGTTCGCGCTTGGCGCCCCGTTGACCGGGGACCTGACCGCTCGGCAATTGACCAACGTCGATTCCGAAGACCTTGCGGCCCAGATCAATTCCACATACCGACAACATTTTCCACAGCTATCCGACGAAGAACGCCGACTCCGGCTGATGACCACTCATGAATGGTGGATCCCGACCCTACGCATGGTCGAAGCGCAGGACCAGATCGGCGGCGAAGTGTGGATGTACCGCTTCGACTGGGCGCCTACCAATGCCGGGATACCGGTCCGCGCCTGCCACATGATGGAACTTCCGTTCGTGTTCGGAACCTACGACTCGAGTGTCGAGGGCAAGTACCTGAGCGGAGACTCGGCCGATCGCCCAGCTCTTGCAGAAGCAATGGGTGATGCATGGGCCGCCTTCATCTCCGGCCGTTCGCCGGGCGAGGGGCTGGGCATCGCGTGGCCGCGTTACAGCGCCGAGCACCGCGCGGTGATGGTGCTCAACACCGTTTCCGAGCTCCGCATCGATCCGGAAAGCGACGAACGGCAACTGTGGGACGGGCACCCGTAGATATTTGCCGGCCTCACCCGTTCGGGTTTCTGTCGTGTTTCGACGTGGTAGCGATTACCGCTATAAATGTGCCCAAAGTCACAATTCATCGGGGATATAAAGCTATTTACGACACGATCGCGATCCGTTGATAAGTTTGCCAGCGGAACACCGTCCGCAACGGAACGCAGCGTCCGCGGTCGGCACGGAGCCGTCGCCGACACTGCAACGCCAGGGCTATTGAAAGCAGCGCATGTCAAGTCCACCAACGCTTAATCGGGTTTGGTCCCGTTGCGGCGTTGGGCTGTCCTTAGCCGCATTGGCAATTTCCATCGGCATCCTCAGGGAGGCCCCGCCCACCGGGACTGCCGTAGCCAGCTGCTTTCAACGCGGGGGTTACAACCCCCCGCCGTGCGTCACCACCCCACAGACGACGGACGACGACGCCAGTTCCAGTGCAACCACTTCGTCAGATACCACACAAGCTGACACCAGCAGCGACTCGACCGATACCTCTCAAACCAACAGCAGCTCAGCCGATTCCAGCCAGAACGACAGCACCAGCACCAGCACCAGCACCAGCACCAGCACCACGAGTCCACCCGATTCCGCGGTAACAGCTTGTCAAAATCAAGCCGCCATGGCGGCCGCAATCGGACTAGTGGCTCAGCCTTGCCCACCCAGTCGGCCCGACAGCACCCCAACCGATTCCGGCGTCACCGCCTGCCAAAATCAAAGCGTCATGGCAAATGACATCGGCTTGCAGCCGCTGCCCTGTCCGTCAAGTCAGCCCGGAGGCACGCCACCCGATTCCGGCGTCACCGCCTGCCAGAATCAAGGTGCCATGGCAAACAACCTCGGCTTGCAGCCGCTGGCATGCCCGCCAAGTCAGCCCGATGGCACTCCCGTCGATTCCGCCGTCACAGCCTGCCAAAATCAAAGCGCGATGGCCACCGCCATGGGTTTGCCGCAGATCCAGTGCCCGGCAACGGTGGGCACCGGCAGCGCCAGCTGAGGACCGATTCCGGTGGCTACGCCTGTCAGCCCTTCTCTGCCATGACCTCGCGGTACCTGGTGTAACCACTTCCCATCGTCAAGGCCAGGGCACTGAGGGTCAACGCCGACAGAACCGCCCCACCGTTCGCCGAATCGAAGGGCCCGGTCTCGTTGTGGAAGAAACTCACCACGATGTAGGCCGCGAGGAAGACCCACACCGCGCCAATCGAACGGCCCGCTTCTCCTGCCCGAATCTGGGCCATCGCATTGAGATCTCGAGCGCGGAAGGCCCACACGGTCGTCAGGTACATACACACGGCGTGCATCGCAAAAGCCAACAGCAGCATGGCATCTGGAGCTTCCGGGGCGTCCTTGAGGTTCATCATCACCATGCCAAAGACGATCCACAGGTCTAGGGCGAAGAATGTCGCCAACACGACCCAGCCGGCTTGAGTGATCACCGCCCAGATCACCCCCGATAACAGGGCGCCGGTGAGGGTGGTCAGCAAGCCCGCCGCTGAAACGACTTGGATGGCATGGGCGCAGCTCATGCCTTCCACGGGCATCAAGATGCCTGTCCCGAAAATGCTGAGGCCGACACCAAGAATGAGCAGCGCCAGGCCCAGCAGTGCGGGCTTGCCGAGGACGGCATACACCCGACGACTGGACCATCGGTTCGTCGCAGTCGGGTGCCTTCGAGACACAACGAGGACGATCCCGATTGCCGCCAACGGAACGAGCCACTGACCGACCGACTGCACAACGTCAACCGATGAATGCCCGGCGAGGTCAAGTGAAATACAGCTCAAATTCATGGGAGAAAGTTCCTGCTCGGCAGCGTGCAACTTCTGGAGGCGGTCAGCCTACCCGCTGTTACCTCGGCATCGAGCTCAACTGAGTGGCCCAATAGGACGAGGTCAGCTCATCGACCGTCAACCGGATGAGGCCGTCGTTGGGGTTGGCATCGGAGTAGCTGACCGGCCTGCCGCCCGTGTCGTTCCCCCAAGGGTTCCGGAGGATCACCGCTGTCACCTGGTTGCCACTGACCTCAACGGACCACACGGTGTAGGTCATCGGCGCACTACCACCTTGGGATGTGACGAACTCGCGCCCCAAGGTTCCGTTGGCCCAGGCTCCCGACGGCAATCGTTGACCGTCGGCCGAATCACCAAGGCTGACAGTCAGATAACTGCCGCCTCTCCTGAAAATGTCGATCGCGGCGTTGAATGTGTCAGCAGAGCAACCATCGAGCCCCTCATCAAAACACCGTGCCGACTGCGCCCGCCCGACCCCTGCCCCGCCGAATAGGTCGAAAACGGTGGTGTCGGTCATCAGTCCCCCTGTCCAAACATGTTCCAGGGCTCCGTAGTCGAACGTCCCGGGCTCAATTGGCAACGCCATGGCCAGCCCCTTCTCGGCGATGGCCACCCAGATCGAGTTGTCGGCCCCGAAGCCGGCGTAGGCGGGCGAATAGAATCCCGGGGCAATGCCCGATGCCGGCATGCGGCCATCGACCCGATAGAAGTAACCGCCGAGGTTCAGCCCGTAGGTACCATCGCCGAAATCCACCATCGCCCGCCGAATCAGCCAGGAGTTGCTGGGATCGCTATCAATTGACAGCGCGGACAGCTGCGCGCCCATCGTGGTGTAGGTCTCCTGCTGAAATGCGGGAAGTCCGAAGAATCTCGGTCCTTGCACGACATCGGTTCCCCGCGGTCCGTTGGTCGAGAACAGCGGATAGCTGGAGAAGTCCACCAGCTGCTGGTTCAGCGGATCGGTGGGCCCAGCGATTCGATCCCCGTCGAGCGTACGGTCGGCGCCGTTGGCGAACTGATCTACGAAGTTGTCGAAATCCGTGTTTGCCTGGAAATCGACGGCGGTGTCGCCTGCGTTTCCGACGCGATCTCGCCAGAAAATATCGCGGCCGACGTCGCCCTGCAGCCTGTCTTGAGCAGCGTTGTCAATGGCCACCAGCCAGTCGTCGCCATCACCACCGAACAATGTGTCAACTTGGCTGCCGCCGTTGAGGGTGTCGTTGCCGGCGTCGCCGCGCAACGTGTCGGCACCAGATCCGCCGAGGAGGGAATCCACGCCGTCGCCGCCGTTGAGCGTGTCATTGTCAGCACCGCCATTGAGGGTGTCGGTCCCCGCGCCCCCGCTCAGAGTGTCGTTTCCGGCGTCACCGTTGAGCGTGTCGTTGTCTGCACCACCATTGAGGGTATCGGTCCCCGCGCCCCCGCTCAGAGTGTCGTCTCCGGCATCACCGTTGAGCGCGTCGTTGTCAGCACCACCGTCAAGGATGTCGTTGTCGGCACCGCCGCTGAGCGTGTCTGCGCCGGCATCACCGAATATGGAGTCAAAACCCGATTCACCGCTGATCAGATCGTTGCCCTGGTCTCCGTTGATGGTGTCGTTATCGGCCCCGCCATAGATGGTGTCGTTACCTGTGCCACCCCGGATCCTGTCGTTGCCCGCATCGCCGTACACCGTGTCGTCGCCGCCGCCGGCGTTGATGAGGTCGGCGTCCTCGTTACCGCGGATCATGTCGTTGCCATCGCCGGCGAGGATGGTGTCGAGCCCGCGTCCGCCGAGGAGGGTGTTCCTTCCCACCTGAGTGTCCTCGATCCAATCGTCGCCGTCGCCACCGGCGATGGTGTCGTCGCCGCCGACGTAGTCAGTGAGGCGGTCGTTGCCGGCGTCGCCGGAGATGAAGTCGTTGCCACCGTCGCCGCCGATGGTGTCGTTGCCGTCTCCACCGGTGATGGTGTCGTTGCCGTCTCCACCCTTGATGGTGTCGGCGCCGGCATCGCCTCGGAGGATGTCGTTGCCCTGGCCGGCGATGACGATCCCGTTGGCATTGATGACGTCGTCCCCGTCGCCACCGTTGACGGTGTCGTTACCGGCATCACCGTTTAGGGTGTCGTTGCCGGCATCCCCGTAGATGGTGTCGGTATCGGCGCCTCCGTAGATTTGGTCGTTGTCCGCCCCGCCGTAGATGAGGTCGTCGCCCCCGCCGCCCTGAATCGTGTCGTTGCCGGCGTCTCCATAGACCGTGTCGTTTCCGCCGCCTGCCTGGATGTTGTCGGCATCCTCGTCGCCCCGGATTGTGTCGGTGCCGTCGCCGGCGACGATGGTGTCGAACCCGCGGCCACCGAGCAAAATGTTTCTGCCTGCCAGCGAGTCCTGCATCCAATCGTTGCCGTCGCCGCCCGCGATTGTGTCATCGCCGCCGCCCAGGTCTCTGAGGGTGTCGTTGCCCCCTTCGCCATATAGGAAGTCATTTCCGGCGTCACCTGAAATCGTGTCATCGCCGTCCCCGCCATTGAGGGTGTCGTTGCCGTCGCCACCGGTGATGGTGTCGTTGCCACCGCCGCCGCGGATCACGTCGTTGCCCCAATTGCCGAAAATGGAGTCGTTTTGGCCTCCGCCGGTCAGTGTGTCGTTGCCACCGTTGCCTGTAATGGTCATCGGCTTGCTCACGGCTGCGCCATTAAAGGTGTCGTTGCCGGCGCCTCCCGTGAACTCGACCCGCTGCACCGAGCCGAGCAGCCAACTGCCAAGCGTCCGATCGCCTTTCGCTCCGTGTTCGACGACCGAGAGTTGCGCCAGCTGCCCGCTCACCCGGAGTTCGACGTTCGTAGCATCAACGGCGCGGATGACCAAGGTTCCCTGCTGATTGAGGCTCACCGAAGGTGCGACCGCTACCGCCAGTGCCGCCGAGGCAACCGGTGTGGGCGATCCACCGCGCGCCGCCGCGGATGGAATGTGGGGGTCGTCCCCGCCGGAGAAGAGCGTCGCAACGATCGACTCAGTTGCCGACTCGTTGAACGGGACCAGCGTGCGCCGCACCAGTAGCAACGCGCCGGACATCAAGTCGCTTGAGTTGGGCAGCAGATCCGACAGCAGCCGCGACACCCTGTCGAAGAATCCGGCTACTGCTGAGTCGAGCGTGTCAGGCAAATCGTGTGAAACCGCCTGTGCGGTCGCCGGCGCATGACTTGTGCGCGCGAGGGCAATGCGGGCGGCAGAGGGAACAGCCCGGCCGTCCGGTTGCTCAGCGTCCGTTTCAGAAGTCACCGAAATGAGTTGTCGCACTTGCACATCCCAGTCAGCCCACTCTGCCCGGGCCGAGTCCGCGAACATCTCACCCCCCAGCGGTGGAGCCGTGTCCGCCCGGTCCCGCTCACCTCGATCGCTCCGTCCGTGGCGTTGGGTTGACGTCCCGAAATCCCGAACTCCGGCGTCTATCCCGAGCGGATGCGCCGACACCGCCGCCCCGGGACGGTGAGCTGAGGTGTGACCATTGGGCACATCGCTGAGCAGGGAATCGCCATCACTCTGCCCGCTGATGCCAGATTCCCACCCGGGGTGATCAGCATCCGACGAACGAACCGATCGGGAGGTTTGACCTGCTCCGAACCTCTTACTCGACGCCCCCTCCGAGGCTTGCGTGGCTTCCGACGACCCAGTGTCACGGTCGGCGGCAGCCGTACCGTGCAACTGCGGTGATGCCAAACAAATTGCCAAGCCCAAGGCTGCCGCTGGGATTCTCCCGAAGTGGACGACCATAATGTGATCCCCTGCCGCTCATCGCCGGCCCCACGCTTGGACCGCCCGTACAGGTAAGAGCAACGACTCGTCAAGTCGTGTCGCTTTTTGCAGGGATTTCTCCGGCTCACCAACCCGAAGTGGTTCGGTCAACCTTAGGTCACCCGGAAAACCGGATCTGGTCAGCTATTCGAAGTACTCGAAAGCATCGATGAGGTCCAGGTAGACGCCGTCGAACCCGGCGGCGGTGATGCGGTTGAGGTAGGAGTCCGGACCGCTGAGTATGAGGTCCTGCCATCCCTGTTCCCAGTAGCGCACTTTGTAATTCCCTGCCCAGTCTGGGTTTTCGGTGTCCAACCAGGATGGTGAACCGGCTTGCCAGCCCGCTTGCCAGTAATACCGGTAGTCCTCCGCTTCACCGATGCTCATGTAGGCGATCACCAGCCGACGACCCCCATTCGCCTTCGTCTGCAGCGCAGCCACTTCAGCCGCTGTCAGCGCAGCATCGTCGTAGAACGCGTCGATGACGAAGGCGTCGTAGTTCGTAGCGGCAAGAGTGTCGAGGTAATCCGCACGGGAATCGAATCCGCCCGGATCGAGCAGGTACAGGAAGTTATGTGCCTGCGCAAGGTTGTCGATGTCTTCCGCGTTGACGCCCGCCGGCACGGCCGGCCGGGGTGGGATCGTGTCGAGATCGCGGTGATTCGCAGCGAATGAGATGAAGCCGCGCGCCGCGTTCTGGGTGTACGAATTGTCGACGCGCGCCGGGGACGAGGCATAGTCAACGACCAGGACCTGGACGCCCTCGGCTTCCTCACGCTCAAGAAAATCCAGCAGGTAATCGCGGTCGGCGGATGGCGTGGCTACGTTGTCAGCTGTGTAGCCGTAGAAGAGGTCTTCGCGACCCTGCCCGTCGATAGCAGCCAGGTAGTCGGCGGCCAGTGGGCCGTCCGCCTCGCCGTTCTGCGTGATCAGTTCCTGCCCATTCTGAGGAATGACGATGAAGTCAGGGTCTACCGAGCGGGCCTGCTGGGCAATGCGAATGACGAAGGAGCGCATGCTCTTTCGGTAATCCGAATCCGGTTGCTGTTCAACTGGGGGCTCAGCTGGCGGGCTATCGGCCGCGACGAACGGGGCGACCACAACATCGACGGTGGTGGTACTGGAATCCCCGCGGTAGCCGAGCAGTCCGAAGCTGAGCAGGTGGATCAGCCCGGACAGACCGTGGATGGTGAACCCGCTGGCGGCGTCGCTCACGGTCACCGAAAACGAATCGGTAACGCCCGTGGCCGCCACGTTTGGTGACGCCGTGTAGGTCCACAAGCCGCCGGCGGAAACCGCCGCCGTGCCGTGGGCGGGCTGCGTGGTCACTGTGAACGTCAGCCGCTCGCTGTCGGGGTCGACGGCGTTGAGCGTGCCGCTCACCAGCCCGGCTGGGCCCTGCGCGCTCTGTGCCGGGCTCAACTGCGGGGTCTGGTTATTGAAGAACGCCGCCACCGTCGCGAAGAACCCTGAGGTCCGATCAGCCGCGCGGGCCGGTCCGGTCGGGGCGTCCGCGGCCGCTGGTTTGCGCGTCGGCGGGGCGATTGGCGCTCGACGGGAGACCCCAGGGGAAGCACTCGCCGGGCCGCCAAAGCGTTCGCCCAAAGGCTTGTTCGGAACGGGGTGCGCCGCCACGCCTTGGCTCGAAGCTCCGGGCCGTGTTCCGCGTCGCGCAGGCGAACGCTGCACCGCGCCCGCGGACTCAGACCGGGCCGAGACAACCGCATCCCCACGATCCGCTGATGCCGGTGCGGCCCACTGGACGCCGGCGAGCATCCCAATCCCCAACGCGAGCGCGAATCCACCGATCCGGCCCGCCTGCGCTGATGCACTCATCCCGTTCACCCCAACAACAACGATCTCACGCGAGCAGGGCTGCAGCGCCGCAATGAGGCAAGAATCCGATCGCTTCTAGGTGTCAACTGCCGATGACGATCGTGAGGCCGTCCGCCGGCTGTGAGCTGGTGAGGATCAGGACCGGACTCTGGCTGTTCACATCGTCGTAGGGGAACCCGTAGGCGTACTCGCCGATGCTGTTGACATGGAAGAACTGTGCCCAGTTGTTCCAGCGCCCGCCGGTCGGATAGTAGGCGGCCGCGTTGTCCCAATTCTGTGGCGAGGTGGCCACACCGCGGTGGAAGGCGGCGTCGAGGTGGGCGAGGAATGCGCCTTGCAGCGAGGTGCCCAGGAATGGGCCGTCGGCGCGCCACACGTCGGGTGTCGTCGGCTTGTTCATGACGTGGGACGTCGAGGTGCCATTGCCGCTGTTGGTGACCGTATAGGCCAGCTGATTGCCGGCGTTGATGCCACCGGTGACCGTGAATCCTGGTCCGTTGTAGACGAACGGCTGGGTGGCGTACTTGGTCCAGAAGTCGTTGATCGGGTCATCGAACCAGGTGGCCAGCACTCCGGGTTGTTGTGAGCGTGGAGCGACGAGCCGAAGTGGGTTGCCGTCGCCATCCCTCTGGATCAGTGCCTGGAAGGCAGCCGGCATCGTGGTTTCAAAGCGTTGGAACACCTCATCGCGGGACAGGGTGATGCCCCGGGTCCCGGAGAAGCTAGTAGACGTCTGAGTCACTGTGAAGGTGAACGGCAGTCCGAACATGTCGACCTGGGTCGTATTGCCGCCGAATGGAATTCGGCCATATTCGTAGGTCATCTCGTACCAGTCGAAGATCGTGTTGATGTTGGGGTCTGTTGGATTCATTGGGTCGGGCCCGGCCCATCCGCTGTCGTCGGGGCTAATGCCGACGTACAGGGGTTGTTCCAGGGATATATAGATGCGGGCCCCTTCCAACCTCGGTGGAATCTGCAGTCCCGCAGCTTCGGCAAGAGTGAACGACATGTTCGCGAAATTCCGTCCGCCGTTCACAAGGTGCCCGGCGGCGTCGGCGGCCGTGTGGTCCAGGGGATGGGTAACGCCACTGGCGTCAACCCAGGCCCAATTGCCAGGCGTGGTTTGGCCGAAGATCGTCACGAAGATTTCGTCGTCCTGATAGTTGCCACCGGTGTTGTTGACTAATGCAACAGGGAACGAGCCTGCGACTGACGGAGGTGATGTCGGCGGTGGCGGTGTTGGTGTAGGCGGGCCTGGATTGGACACCCCGGCCAGAACGTCGGACACGGGCACGATCGAGAATTTCGATGTACCGATCGCGGTCGATGAGCCCTCCCGGAACAGGCCCCAGTTGTCGTCGCCGCCCTTCCATGACTCGTCGGTGAAGTTGAAGTAGAACATCCCGTCGAACCGGGCGTCAGGCCCGTAGACGTATCTTGAGACCAACTCGTAGTATTGCTGCTGATTGGCCGGGTTGGTGACAGCAGAGTTGTAACCCGTTGTTTGCCAACCAGTTTCGCCAAGGATAATCGGCTTAGACTCTAGCCCCAATGCTGCGAACTTGTCGCCGAGCATCGACTCGAAGGACTGCACCGAAGCAAGTTGCAGAGCCGGTGTCCACGCCGGATTGTTGCGGTTGTCGAAGAAGCCTCCGTAGCTGTGAACATTCACGTAATCCAGCTCCTGAAGGAGGCTGGCGAGATCCTGGTCCCACTGGCTGGAGTCGGGCAAGAACGTTTCGCCGGCGAAGTTGTAGGTGACCGGGAACGCGGACTGGCTCTTGAAATACTCCACCAGACTGGTCAGCTGCGGCACGGTAAGCGAAGACCAGGTGTTCCAATCGACGACCTGCTCGTTGCCCAAACTCACTCCCACAACCTTGTCTGAGTAGGGGGCAATGATCGCGAGGGCGGAGTCGATCTGCTCACGGGCACCGGCGTCTTGAGTGATCCAAATCCCCGGCTGAACTTTGAGCGGCAAACCCAATCGCGTGATCGCTTCCAGGATGCGGCCGGTGTACTCGTCTGTTCCCCAGGTGCGGATCGTGGTGAAGCCGAGGTCTGCGACCTTCTGTAATGCATCTTCCATCCGCTGCTGGCTGCCCAGCGCACCGAGCGATCCGACCGAGAACCCGACGCCCCTTTCGTCAGTCCAAAAGGCGCGATCTGACGCTTCCGAGGTGACTGCGGGCGGTGGCGGAGTGACCGGCGGCGGAGTGACCGGCGGCGGAGTGACCGGCGGCGGAGTGACCGGTGGCTGTGGTTCCGGTTCGGGTTGGGGCTGTGGTTCCGGTTCGGGTTGGGGCTGCGGCTCCGGCTCCGGCTCGGGCTCCGGCTCGGGCACGAAATCGGGACTGACGTGAAAGGTCACTGTGCCGGATCCACTGTGCCCGGCTGATCCCAGGAGGCCAAAAGTCATTACGTTGACGAGGCCCACCAGGCCGTGGATATGCCAGCCGCTGACCGCATCCGAGGCGGTGATCATGAACGTGTCGTCGTAGGAGTCGGTGCCATTCCAGCCTGCGGGCGGTGTGTAGACGGCGCTGCCGCCGTAAATCTCCAGGGCGCCGCCGGCGCTGCCGGGGGACGCGGTGTAGCTCAAGACGTCCCCATCGGCATCGGAGCCCCCGAGCGTTATCGGCCCGCTGTACTGATTGTGGTTGAGCAGCACCGCGGTGGCCTGCGCCGCAAACGTCGGCGCTGAATTGTTGAGAGCATGCTGAAACCAGCTCATTACGGCTTGTAGGGGCGATTGCTGCTTAGAGCCGGTGACACCTGCCGCCACAATCGGCGCAGCGTTTGCCGCCGAATCGGCGAGTGGACGTTGGCTCTCACGGCGCACCCAGGCCAGTGCCGTCCACAGCGCCGGTGTCGCCGGCACAGCCGGTGCCGTCAATGGCGAAGGCTCTCCAGCGAGTGATTTCATGGCCGGGCCGGCGGCCGTGACCTGTCCGTCGGGCCCGGGAGGGATCACCTCGGCAGTGTTGGGCTGCGTCGCACTGATGGGTGTGGCCGGCAGGTCCGGCGCTGCCGTCTCAGGTGGCGGCCCGGGAATCTGCCGCTGTCGCCGTAGCTCTGAGGGAGTATCGACGAGGGTGATCCGCGACCGTGACTCGGTAGTGCTCTTTGCAGCATCCGGATGATCTCTCGCTTCCCGAGCTGGCGGGCGCTCGACCACGACGACTCGTGCACGCAGCCGCGGCTTCCCAGGGGTGTCGTGTTGGGGTGCCTGCCGCATCGAGGATGAGGATGGCGAAGCATCGGATTCCGTCGCGGAGCTGCTTGCCGCATCGGAGTCGGACGAATCTGCCAGGCCGATTGCCGGGGTCGTCATGAATGCGGCCACCGCGCCAAGAACCGCGGCACTCAATCGGGAGATCTGTCGGCGATTCGTCATGGCTGCCCCCTCACGACCTCATACCGCAGACGCTTGGGTGAAGGCTGGTCCTCCGAGACCCAGCAAACACAAATCTTAGATCTTGTGTCACGAGGGTTTGTGCAAAATGTTTTATTTGGTGGAAATTTCTATGAACGACAAGAATGCGATTCAGGAAGCGGGCAAATCACCGGTAGCCACAACCCCATAGGTTGGGGCCGAATCAATCGCTGTTCGTGCGGAAAGCTGTCGTTGCCGCGGCCGGCGGGGGAAGGACGGCCTAGCCGAGGGCCGAGTAGCTCGGCGAAGGTAGCGGGGTTGCCGAGGCTGGCGCCTGCCGCACGGTTCTACGTGCCTGACTATCTGATTAATTCCGGCTTGTAGGAGATCGGCTCGGTGTGCGCGTGAGATGACTGACGCGCCCGTATGGCCGGGTGGAACCCGATAGCTAGGAGGATACAAGTCCACGAACATACGCAACCCGACCCGCGATTGCCGCTGTAAGGTTCAGGGTCGATAGCTCTTGGCTCGGTTCACTGTGGATGCCCTGGTTCCGTTCCGTTGAGATGACGCATGCCGCGTCATAAAGCTGCTCACGAACAAGGCGTTGGCAGAGAATTCGGATTCGGCCGATGTAGGCGGACTGGTCAAAAACAGGATCAGTAGGAAAAATCGGCCTGCTACGTTCACGCACCGGTCGCGTGGACCCCGGAGCATGTTCAATCACATAAACGTAAGCGAGCCACGGCTTGACACTGCTGAGGGGGACCCGTTTAGTGGTCCAGTCGCTATGCGACTTTCGGTTGGTGGGTCGTGGCCCACTGTAGGGCAAACTCGGATGGGGTGAGTTCTCCGTGGGCGGAATGGGGCCGGTT
>Ga0075163_10001406_pt1 | contig 32453 bp, 23 predicted proteins | sample JI1023141ADNA_FD_71478 | JGI IMG/M metagenome (GOLD analysis project Ga0075163, IMG submission 71478) | Wastewater effluent complex algal communities from Wisconsin, to seasonally profile nutrient transformation and Carbon sequestration -... | ecosystem: Engineered > WWTP > Effluent > Algae...
GGTAGTGGGTGCGGAAGGACGGCAGTCTGGAAGCAATCACGCGGCCATGCGGCCGTGGAGCGAGTTTAGTGTCAACTAGTCTCACTTAGTGAACAATATAAAACACACACGCATCACCCAGCGCCTTGTTGGTCTTCTTGACCAATAAACTTTGTTTAACCTCCTCTGTAATTCTAATTTCGCTGTCTGCCGGATTTTTCTAATTTGAAATTCAAATGGCTTTCTAACCCTATGACTATGTCAAGACTATTTCTATTTTGTTTGCTGATGGTCGGTGTTTTCATCGCTGAAGCGCAAACCCTCGATCCTTCTTTTTATTCCAACTATAAATGGCGCAACATCGGGCCACAACGGGGTGGCCGTTCTTTAGGTGCTTCGGGAAGTCCGGGCCGACCTAATGAATATTATTTTGGCGCTACCGGAGGTGGTTTATGGAAGACCACCGATGGCGGTCAGGAATGGGCCCCGGTAACAGACGGAAAAATTTCCAGCTCTTCGATTGGGGCGGTTGCTGTAGCCGAAACTAATCCTGACATTATATATATAGGAGGTGGCGAAACACAACTCCGGGGCAGCATCACGCAAGGTGATGGCGTTTACAAATCTGCCGATGGTGGAAAAACCTGGCGGCATTTAGGGTTAAAGGAGACGCAGGCGATCTCACGCATTCGTGTTCATCCAACCAATCCCGACATTGTCTATGTAGCAGCGTTGGGTCATCCTTATGGAGATAATGAAGAGCGTGGCGTGTTCAAGTCAGTTGACGGTGGCAACACGTGGAAGAAAGTATTATATGTTAGTCCGAAAGCCGGAGCAGCTGATTTAATAATTGATCGTACCAATCCTAAAATCTTATATGCCACAACCTGGCAGGTGTATCGTAAAACCTGGAAGATGTGGGGCGGGGGTCCAGATTGTAAACTTTGGAAATCAGAAAATGGCGGTGACACGTGGATCGATTTAACAGCAAATCCTGGCATGCCTGCAGCACCGCTGGGTAAAATCGGAATCACAGTTTCACCAGCAGATAACAAAAGGCTTTGGGCTATCGTGGAAGCGAATGATGGCGGTGTTTATCGCAGTGATGATGCGGGTGCCAGTTGGAAGAAGATGAATGATGAACGTAAACTTCGCCAACGTGCATTTTACTATTCCCGCATTTATGCCGATCCCCAGGACCGTGAGACGGTCTATTGCTTAAATGTAGATTTCTTTAAGAGTACCGATGGTGGAGTGACATTTGAAAGTATTAACACGAAGCATGGCGATCACCACGATATGTGGATCGACCCGAATAACCCGCAACGCATGATCTTGTCGGACGATGGTGGGGGCGTGGTTTCAGTAAATGGGGGTAAGAGTTGGACAGAACAAGACTATTGCACTACACAATTGTATCATGTTACTACTACGAACCATGTTCCCTATCATGTGGCCGGTGCCCAGCAAGACAATAGTACTATTGCAATCCCGAGTGATGGCTGGAATTTTATGAATGAGTTGGGCGAATGGGGGTATGATGTTGGCGGTGGCGAAAGTGGCTACATCACATCACATCCCTTAAACCCCGATGTATTTTATGCAGGTAGTCAGGGGGCTTTGCTTACAAAGTATGATCGCACCAACGGCCAGATTCGCGACATCCAGGTATATCCAAGATTCTTTTCCGGTGAGCCCGCAAGTTCCTTACCCGAGCGCTGGCAGTGGACATATCCAATTGTGTTTTCACCGAAAGATCCTAACACTTTATATACATGTTCGCAACATGTTTGGAAAACTACCAATGATGGCCAGAGTTGGGAGAAAATTTCTCCGGACTTAACCTATGCTGATCCTGAAACATTGGGCCTAACCGGTGGCGAGATTACGAAAGACATGAACGGACCTGAGATTTATGCAACCGTGTTTGCGTTGGCTCCTTCCAATCATGACATTAATACAATCTGGGCAGGGAGTGATGATGGCAAGATTCAAATCACCCGCGATGGCGGCAAGAAATGGACAGACATTACTCCAAAGGAACTACCAAAGAATTCGGTAGTTGCTATTATCGATGAATCAAAACACAATGCCGGCACTGCGTACGTAGCAGCCTTTCGGTACCAGGTCGATGATCGTCAGCCTTATGTATTCAGAACTACCGATTATGGAAAAACCTGGACCAAGATTATTACTGGAATTAAGGATGGTCACTTTGCACGCTCGGTTCGCGAAGATCATGTAAGGCCCGGACTTTTGTTTTTAGGAACAGAACATGGAGCTTATGTTTCTTTCAATGCAGGTACCACCTGGCAACCGCTGCAATTGAACTTACCGGATACTCCCATTCGCGATTTAGTGGTGAAGAATGATGATGTGGTGCTGGGCACCCATGGACGCGGGTTTTGGATTTTAGATGATATTGGTCCCTTGCGCCAAATGACTGCTGATAAAATGAATCAGAATGCAATCTTGTTTCAGCCCACCGATGCGATCCGGGGCGTGTATGATGCCGTATTTCAATACTATTTAAAGAGTAAAGCTGATTCAGTTGTTATTGAAGTATTGGATGCTGACGGAAAACTGGTTCGCAGGTTTGTTGGAAACAAGCCTGAAGAAAAACCTGCTACCGGAGACTGGTGGGGCAGGGGCGAATCAAAACCAACTACAGCAGCCGGGTTAAATATGTTCAGTTGGAACTTGCGATATCCTGGTGCTACCGTCTTTGATGGTATGATCATCTGGGGGGCGCGGCCGCAAAACGGACCGAAGGCACCGATTGGAAAATACCAGGTTCGTTTAACAGCCGGAAGTTATTCAGAGACCAAAAGTTTCAACGTTAAAATCAATCCGAATTTGAAAGGCGTAACAGAAGGTGACTTAAAAGAGTCGTTTGATCTGGCAATGAAAATCAGAGACCGTGAGAGTGCAGCGAATCAGGCTGTGATTGACATCCGTAAAATCCGGAAGCAATTTGAAGAGGCTTTAAAGACCAACACAGACGCTGCTGTTGCTGCATCGGCTAAAGACATCCTGTTGAAACTCACCATCATTGAGGAAGATCTATATCAAACCAAGAACCGCAGTGGTCAGGACCCGCTCAACTTTCCAATCAAGTTGGGCAATCGCATTTCGGCAGTTCGCAGAAGTCTGGAAAGTGGGGATAACAAACCAACAGCCGGAGTCTATAAGGTGTTTGATGAATTAAATAAAGAGTTGGATGGTCATCTGCAAAAACTACAGATGATTCTTAATGGTGAGTTACCGCCAATGAATCAGAAGTTGAATTTGAAGAAGTAATCCGGGAATTGTCATAAGAACTTAGGATGAGACTGAAATAAATGACGAATGCTGTCGGTACCCTCCGCATTGTCAGGATTAACCTCCTACGAGTCTGATACGACTGTAGGAGTCATCAGACCTGACATTGAAAATGAAGGAACACTTACTTTCAGAATTAAACTTCAACGCCTTCATTTTCAATCGTCAGCACGTAGTGCAAAAAAGTCTAATGACTTTTTTGGGTAATTGGATTCGGGTTACTGGTCATTAAAGATTCAGTAACCCGTTTACAAGTCATTCAGGCCAAGATAATAGTCCCGTTGTTTCCGGGTAAGATGTTCAACGGCAATCAAATAATAGTCAGCTTTTTGCCTGAAGTTGTTTATGGATGCTTCGTCCTTCCCTTACGATTATTTCGATAATTTCTGTAATGTCCTTCTTTGAGGTTCTGAAATTTACAATACAACCTCGCAGGCAATAGTTACCTCTTACCAAAGCATTTGATAAGAATACTTCGCCTCCTTGCTGTAAGGTGTTCAATAGTGTCTCGTTAAGTTTATTCAAATACTCATCTTTTTTGTCCTGCTCCTGATAACCAATAGGAACGTAGCGCAGGGTAGTGATGCTCAGGCTGTGTGTAATCGCTTCGAGTTCAGGGTGTTTCGTAGCTTCTTCAAATAGCAATTCAGCTAGTTCTATGTCTTCGCTGATCATTTTAACATAGCCGTTTTTTCCTACGTGTTGGAGCGCCATCCATACTTTCAAAGCCCGGAAGCCCCGCGAATTTTGAAGGCCGTATTCGTAAAAGTTTTGAGTCATGTCGGCATTGCCGAAGTTATAGTATTCCGGATGTGAGCTATAAGTATCAATTAAATGCTGAGGATTCTTCACTAACGTGCAGCCCGCTTCCAGCGGACTGTACAACCACTTATGAGGATCAAGCGCAATGGAATCTGCTTCTGCTATTCCTTCAAACAAGGGTTTTAGTTCGGGTATTACCGCAGCAGGTATTCCATAGGCACCATCAATATGAAACCACAAATCATACGTTTTACAAATTGCGGCAATCTCTTTCATGTTATCTACGGCACCTGTGCTCACATCGCCTGCAGTACCAATCGCCATGATAGGTTTGCATCCATTTTTTATGTCCTCTCGGATCGTCTGATCTAAAATTTTAGTGTCCATCTTATTTGCAGAGTCAGCAGGAATCCATCGAATGGATTTAGATCCCAGTCCAAATAATACGGCAGCTTTTTCAATCCAGGTATGGGTGGTTTTAGAACAGTAGACAACAAACTTGCCTGCGTTTGCAAGTCCATCTTCTTTAATGCTTTTGGGCGCTTTAGCAGTTCGGGCCGCTAAAAAGGCAGTGAAGTTTGCCATGTTACCGCCACTCACCAATAGTCCACCATAGGTAGGAGAAACCCCAATAAACTCCGCCAACCATTTCACCGTTTGCTTTTCAATTTCTGTAGCCATCGGACTTAGTATCTGAGCGCCCACATTTGGGTTAACGGTGGTTGACAGCATTTCAGCAAGAATCCCAATCGGTGTGGGTGAGGAGGTTATGTAGCCTAGAAATTTTGGGTGCCCGTTGAACAATGAATGATTAAACAAAAGGTCAGTTGCTTTTGAAATGATTCCGCTAGCATCTGATCCATTTTCCGGAAGTGAAGTGTGGCTAAGTAGCTTTTGCAATTGACTTGGTGACTCACCGGTAGTAACGGGTCTATCTTCAATAGTGCTAATGAAGGTGGCGATGTCATCCACTAACTGATGCCCGATCTTTTGAAATTCTTCTTTGCTGATTTGAATGGGGGTTTCTCGGGTTGTCATGGGGTATTTTTCTATTGTAATATCTACAGATAAACCTAAGATAGAATTAATCTCAGGAGCTATATAAATGTAAGCAATAGTGATTCTATTTCGAGCCTCGAACTTCGAGTTTCTAACTTCGAACTTCGAGCCTCTAACCTCGAACTTCTACTTACCCATCAACCCGCTCAACTTAATCTCTGTAAGTCTTCGCTTTGTATCCATGGGGAAGTCGCCATTCATCATCCAGTCGTAGTAGGAGGGTTCTTCTTTGAAAACCTGGAGTACCGGTTTGTTTTTGTGCTTTCCAAAATTGAAGACAGGCTCACCTTTTTGGTTGCGGGTTATCCGACCAGCCAGATCCACCAGGTCGGAAGCAGTGAGTTTATTCAATACCTCCATGTCATTTTTAATCACGCCAATCTTCTTTCCGAGTCCATCAGTTACTTCCTGATTTTCATAGCGTTCAATCTGGGCATATAATACATCAAGCGTTGCTTGTGTATCGGCTTCGGCCGAATGCGCATCGGTCATGTCTTTGCCGCAATAAAATTTAAAAGCCGCAGATAACGAACGTTTTTCCATCAGATGAAAAATCTTTTGGGCATCGATCAACTTCTTGCGACTATAATCAAATTCTACTCCAGCCCGCAAAAATTCTTCTACGAGCATAGGAACATCAAACTTTAAAATATTGAAGCCGGCTAAATCAGCGCCTTCAAAAAACTTCGCATAGTCTTTAGCTACTTCCTTAAAGGTTGGTTTATCCTTCACATCTGCTTCCGAAATTCCATGAATAGCGGTTGACTCGGCCGATATCGGGACGGTAGGGTTTACCACATTGCTCTTTCTGAGTACCTCCCCATTAGGCATTACTTTGATCACGGCTATTTCGAGAATTCTGTCTTGTGTGATGTTGATGCCTGTGGTTTCAAGATCAAAAAAGCAAAGCGGTATTTTGAGATTTAATTTCATGAAAGTAAAAAGGTAGACTAGGAGATTTAGGCTGGAATGTAGGTACTAATGCCGCGATAAAACTGTCCGCTGCTGATTCCAATTTTCTTAAGTAACTCCTTGGCAGCACTTACATATTCAAGCTGACGGTCGGTATTCAAGGCAACCGGAGTCCGTTCTCCGGTACTGCTGATCAAGAGCGTTTCGCCTTCCTTGCGTTCGTGCTTAAATTTTCCATAGGTAATAGCCTGAACATCTGTGCGTTCCTTAGTGCCTATAAGTTTTAAAGAAGCTTGAAAATCAGGATATATTAAGGTACCACCTTTCGGTGTTGCATCGGCCAGTTTTTCAAAAAGCTTCACATCTTCTTCAGAACCTGCTTCGCTGAGAATAGCGATATGATGGTTATAGTCAAGAAGTTGATCAGTGGCATGAATGATAATAATGGGCGAAACTGGTGAAAGTGAAATAGGCAGGCCTGGTGAGATTACATCAAACTTCCGTTGATGAAATTTTAGCACATGGATTACCATGGAGGTGATTAAACCACTGCCTTCGCCAACAAGTATTATTCGCTGTTTATCAAGGCTTTGTTGATAAATATTTTCTGCTGTCAAGGTACTGGTTATATTATTCGGCTAAATATAAAGTAAAATGTTTACCGATTAAAAGAGTTCGGGTTGCTTGGTGAAAATTTAATGGACCTTCGTGATTGAATTTATTAACAAATTCACATGTTTGAATGTAGATAACTTGTTGAGCGTAGTAGATTTCTTAGCGGTAGGTTTGTTGCCTTTACAAGAAACTACGTCCAACAACCACAAAGTATGGAGCAGCGATCAACGCCAGTGAGGTTAAGTTCCGTGATGAGCGGGGCCGGTAGCAAATCAAAACTTTTAGTGAGAGATATCTCCGAAAGTCTTGGTAAGCTTCCGCCTCAGGCGCTTGATTTGGAAGAAGCCATTCTGGGAGCGCTCATGCTCGAGAAGAATGCACTTACTGCGGTAGTTGAGTTTCTTCGTCCGGAACATTTTTATTCCGAACAGCACCGCGAGATTTATACAGCTATCATCGACTTATTCAAAGCGTCCGAGCCGGTGGATATGCGCACGGTGGTAGCTCAACTCCGCAAGAGCGCCAAACTGGAGTTGGTGGGCGGAGCCTATTATATTGCTGAGCTAACTTCAAAGGTGAGTTCAGCGGCCAACATTGAATATCACTCCCGTATTATTATAGAGATGGCCATCAAGCGCGATTTGATTCAGATCGCCTCACAGATCCATCACGATTCCTACGAAGACACAACCGATGTATTCGAGTTGCTTGACAAAGCTGAACAGAACATCTTCAAAATTTCTGATTCCAACCTGCGCAAGAATTACGACTCAATGAAGTCATTGATGTTTCAGGCAACCAAAGAGATTCAGGAAAAAAGAAATCATAAAGATGGACTTACCGGAATCCCAAGCGGGTTCTCGCGGCTCGACCGGGTTACTTCAGGTTGGCAAAAAGCAGAACTCATTATTATTGCCGCCCGCCCTGGTATGGGTAAAACCGCCTTTGTGGTTTCCGCCTTGCGCAATGCTTCGGTTGATTTCAATTTTCCGGTGGCCATATTCTCCCTGGAGATGGCTTCCCTGCAATTGGTGAATCGCCTTATTTCTGCGGAAGCAGAATTGGACTCGGAGAAAATCAGGAAAGGAAACCTCGCTGACTTCGAATGGCAACAGATGGTGCACAAAACCAAACGCCTTTCCAGCGCACCTATATTTATTGATGATACCCCGGCTCTTTCTATCCTTGAATTGCGCGCCAAGTGCCGCAGGCTGAAGGCCGAACATAATATTCAATTGGTAGTAATCGATTACCTGCAGTTGATGAAAGGCGAGGCGAGCGGAAACCGTGAACAAGAAATTGCTTCAATATCACGGGCCTTAAAGGGGATAGCGAAAGAACTTAATGTGCCGGTAATTGCATTGTCGCAATTAAGCCGCGGTGTTGAAACCCGTGGTGGTGATAAGCGCCCTCAACTTTCTGACTTACGCGAATCAGGTTCGATCGAACAGGATGCGGATATTGTTATGTTTCTTTATCGTCCTGAGTATTACAAGATTACTGTGGATGAAGAAGGCATGCCTACCCAGGGTATGGCTGAAGTTATTATCGCCAAGCACCGGAATGGTTCGCTTGAGAATGTGAAGCTCAAGTTTATAGGCAAGTACACCAAGTTTGCGGACTACGATGCGCCTGAAGGACTCACACCCATGAGTAACATTACCCGCGAAAGCCGGTTGAATACGTTCAGAGATTCTCCGCCATCCGCACCGGGCCCTGGAGGTGATGAGGATACACCATTCTAATGGGTGAGTTTTGAGACAAGGTTGAGCGAAGCATTAAGCGATCAGTCGACTTGAAGGATATTCATAATTTCTTTTACAACTAATTTTAGATTTTCTGTTTGGCTTTGTACCTTGAACTGAACTAATTGTATGAAAGCGCTTGTACTGAAAGATGCGGGTCAGATAGAATTGCGGGAGATACCCAAGCCAACGGTAACTCACGGAAAAGCATTGGTTCGGATAAAGGCGGCTGGTCTCAATCGCAGGGATGACTGGATTCGCGAGGGCAAATATCCCAACATCAAATTTGGAGTTACGATGGGCTCTGATGGAGCCGGCATCGTTGAAGAAGTAGGCGATGAAAAAGATCAACCCTGGGTAGGTCAGGAAGTAGTAATTAATCCCAACATCGAATGGGGTCCCGACCTCGAAGTTCAATCTGGTAAGTATACGATCCTTGGTATGCCGGTAGATGGCACATTTGCAGAATATGTACTTGTGCCGGTTGATCGGTTGCATCACAAACCATTTCATTTAGATTTTCTGCAAGCTGCAGCACTTCCTTTGGGTGGTCTTACTGCATTCAGAGCCTTGTTTCGCAGAGGCGAGTTAAGAGGTGGCCAGAATGTTTTAATCTCAGGTTTTGGAGGCGGGGTTGCTCAATTTGCTTTCCTTTTTGCACAGGCAGCGGGTGCCAATGTATATGTTTCGTCAGGCAGTGATGAGAAGATAGAAAAGGCATTGAAGTTAGGGGCCAAGGGTGCCTATAACTATAAGAAAGATGTAAACTATGCTGACTTGTGGAAGACCAAAGGCGGCTTTGACTTGGTAATTGATAGTGCCGGTGGCGATCAGATCAACAACTTCATTAAAATGTTGAAACGAAGGGGCAAGATTGTTTTTTATGGTGCCACCAATGGTTTGCCACACAAACTCGATATGTATCGTATGTTTTGGAACCAACTTTCCTTGCTAGGTACCACCATGGGTAGCGATCATGAGTTCAGTGAAATGCTCACCTTTGTAAGCAAGCACCAGTTGCGTCCGCTTATAGATTCAATCCGACCTTTTTCTAAAATCGTTGAGGCCTTTCCAGACATCACGAAATCCAACAAAGTGGGCAAGATTGTATTTCAGGTTTAGTCTTCCAGATTTTGAATGGCGGCTTGTAGTTCCCGGGCACTGCTCCGGTTTTTCTGAGTTTGCGCTAACACCAATCCCTTTCTGAGTATTTCCAGCGCTCGTTCCGGGTTCGCCTGTTGGACAAAAAAATCCCCAGCCATATAGTAGGTAGGTAAATAATCGGAATGTTGATCTAACAATTTGTTAAAAAGGGCTTCTGCCTTTTCAGTGTTTTGATGCTGATATTCCAGGGCCAGCGCATAGATACTGAACGGATCAGAAGGGTCTTCTTTCACGAATTGTTCCAGCATTTTTATACGCTCTTTATTCATCGCTTTTTAACCTTTTTAAATACCCTTTTTAAGATTTTATCCTTTATCTTGAGGCCAAATTTAGGCGGAAATACATAAAGTTTTGATTCTCATTTTATTGAACATTCTATGAAGATATTGGTTTGCATCTCGCACGTGCCCGACACCACCTCTAAAATCAATTTTGTAGACAACAGCACAAAGTTTGATACAACCGGGGTTCAGTTTATCATCGGGCCCTATGATGATTATGCGCTGGCTCGCGCTATTGAATTGAAAGAGGCGACACCCGGTACAACTGTAACGGCTATTAATGTTGGATTATCAGATACAGAACCAACGATCAGGAAGGCATTGGCCATTGGTGCCGATGATGCAATTCGCGTTAATGCGGATCCATCGGATTCATTCTTTGTGGCAACTCAAATTGCAGAGCATGCAAAGGGCTTTGATCTTGTTCTGATGGGACGTGAGTCTATCGATTATAATAGTGGTGTCGTTCATGCCATGGTAGGAGAAATATTAGGACTGCCATCCATATCACCAGTAATGAAACTGGACATCGAGGGAACGAACGTGAAGATGACGGTTGAGATTGAAGGGGGTAAGGAACAAGTTGAAGCGAAGTTGCCTTTGGTAGCAGGTTGTCAGGAGCCAATTGCAGAGTGGAAGATTCCAAACATGCGCGGTATTATGTCGGCCCGCACAAAACCGTTAAAGGTAGTTGAACCAAAAGCTACACAGCCTACTGCAGTAATTCAGAAGTTTGAATTGCCGGCTCCTAAAGGAGCTGTAAAAATGATCTCGGCAGATAATGTTGCCGAGTTGGTGACCAAATTGAAAAACGAAGCGAAAGTACTATAATTCAATAATCACCATTCAACATTGGAGGATGAAGCTCGAATCTTGAATTTTAAATGAAAAAGATATGTCGACACTCGTATTTATAGAAGTATCAGAAGGAAAAGTTCGTAAGTCATCGCTGGAAGCGGTTTGTTATGCAAAGGCTATGGGTAGTCCGGTCACAGCCATAGTACTTGGCCCGGCCGATGCTACTGAGCTACAATCATTAGGTAAATATGGAGCGCAGAAAGTATTACATGCATCGGATGCAAAACTTGCGAAAGGTGTAATACAAGCCTATTCAGCCGTGCTTACCAAAGCGATGCAAGATGAGAATGCGGATGTGCTTGTATTAGCGAATTCATCACTGGGTACTCCGGTAGCTGCAAAAGTGGCTGTTAAAACCGGAGCCAGCTTTGCTTCAAACGTAGTTGAACTTCCAACTACCAGTAGTGGGTTTGTAGTAAAGAGAAGCATCTATACCGGCAAAGCTTTTTCTTTGGTCGAACTTAAAAATCCCAAGAAGGTAATCGCTATAAAAAAGAATGCAGCCGAAGTAAAAGAGTCGGTGGGAAGCGCAGAGGTTGTTTCCTACCCGGTATCACTGACGGACGCAGATTTTAATACGACCATCTTATCCTCAGAAAAAGCAACAGGTGATATTTTATTACCTGAAGCCGAAATAGTTGTATCGGGAGGCCGCGGATTGAAGGGGCCTGAACACTGGGGAGTATTGGAAGAACTGGCTAAAACGCTGCATGCCGCTACCGGATGTAGCAAACCAGTATCGGATATGGGCTGGAGACCACACCATGAACACGTAGGTCAAACCGGGGTGAAAGTAGCACCTCAATTATACATAGCGATCGGAATTTCAGGAGCCATTCAACACCTGGCGGGAGTAAACTCTTCCAAGTGCATAGTGGTGATCAACAAAGATGCAGATGCACCCTTTTTCAAAGCTGCTGATTATGGTATTATTGGCGATGCGTTTGATGTAGTTCCAAAGCTTACGGCAGCAATAAAAGCTGCAAACAGTTGATAGCAAGGCATTTTTTAGAGTATGGTTGGGTTTCACGACTTTTTTTATAATTTCAATTTTCTGTGGCTACGTTGAAGAAGATAAAACTTGAAATACTCGGACTTTCCTCCAGTCAATCGCAGACGGGTTCTTTCGCCCTGGTGTTAGGGGAGACCGAAGGCAATCGAAGGCTTCCGATCATCATTGGTATGTTTGAAGCGCAAGCCATTGCCATCGAAATCGAAAAGATTATTCCTAACAGACCGATGACACATGATCTGTTTAAGTCCTTTTCCAATTCATTTCACTTTCATGTTGAAGAAATTATAATCTCTGATTTGAAAGAGGGCGTATTCTTTGCCAAGATTGTTTGTACCGATGGATTAAAGAAGACTGAAATTGATGCCCGGCCATCGGATGCTATCGCTATTGGCCTACGCTTCGATGCACCGATTTTTACATATGAAACAATTTTGGCTGAGGCCGGAATCGTACTTACAGATCAGGAGGAAGAGGAGGAAAAATCAGAAGTGAAGCCTGAACCTAAAGCAAAAGTAAAAAAGGATTCGCCTCGTAAATCGTCAGGTGGCGAAGACTATAAGCATTACTCAATAGAGAAATTAAACGATCTTCTGAAAGACGCGATCGATAAAGAAGACTACGAACGTGCTGCTAAAATCAGAGACGAGCTAAGCAAGCGTAACTAAGAATCTTAAGCCTGAAACCAAACTAAAAAGATGGATTATTTGCGCGGCCTGCTTGGTCTGATTTTTATTGTGGCTGTTGCATATTTGCTGTCAGGCAATCGCAAGGCTGTTGACTGGCGATTGGTTTTGATTGGTATTGTTATCCAGCTTACGTTCGGACTTATTATTGGTAAAGTTGAGTTTGCGCAAAAAGCATTTGTCTTCGTCAGTGAAAAGTTTGTCATCTTCCTCGGCTTTGCGGCCAAGGGAGCAGAGTTTTTGTATGGAGATCTTTCTAAAAACAGCGCAGGAAATCCGGAGGTAAAACACAACCTCGGGTTCTTATTTGCCTTTCAGGCGCTTCCCACCGTTATCTTTTTCTCAGCCATCACCGCTGCCTTATATTATTTAGGGGTTCTTCAGAAAATTGTTTTCGGCTTTGCCTGGATTATGGCTCGTACCATGCGCTTATCAGGTTCCGAAAGTTTATCTGCCGCAGCCAATATTTTCATGGGCCAAACAGAAGCGCCACTATTGGTAAGGCCTTTCATAAAAGGGATGACAAAGTCTGAACTGCATTGCCTGATGGTGGGTGGAATGGCAACCATTGCGGGTAGTGTTTTGGGAGCCTACGTTTCTTTTTTAGGTGGAGGCGATCCGACACAACAAGCAAAGTTTGCAACTTATTTATTAAGCGCATCTATCATGAATGCCCCAGCGGCCATTGTGCTGGCAAAGATATTTATGCCTGAAACTGAGCCTGAGAAAATCGACCGGGCGTTGAAAGTTAACAAAGAACAGATTGGCGTAAACCTGGTTGACGCCACTGCAACCGGAGCAGCTGATGGGTTGAAGTTAGCCTTGAATATCGGGGCCATGCTCTTAGCCTTCATTGCAATTATCTATGCTGTTAACTGGATACTCGTTGATTTTATCGGTGCCGTTACAGGCTTAAATGATTTTGTAGTTCAAAGTACCAATGGAGTTTACCAGGGATTTTCTCTGCAGTACATTTTGGGTCAGGTATTCAGAATCTTTGCTTTTTGTATTGGGGTAAGCTGGAATGAATCCTTATATGTCGGGAGCTTATTAGGTCAAAAGTTGGTGATCAATGAATTTGTTGCCTACCTGGATTTAGCTAATCTGAAAGCTGCAGGCGTGCTGAGTGAGAAATCAATTCGGATAGCAACCTATGCATTGTGTGGGTTTGCTAACTTTAGTTCTATTGCAATTCAAATCGGTGGTATTGGTGGTATGGCTCCCAGTCGCCAGGGTGATCTATCGAAGCTTGGATTTCGGGCTATGATAGCGGCTTCATTGGCAACCATGATGACAGCCACAATTGCTGGAGCAATTTTTTGAGTATGAAGGTTATTAATTTCTTTCTGGCTTTGTTGTTTCTGGCGTTCGCCTTTGTGCAGGTGAATGACCCTGATCCGTGGCTATGGATTCTGATTTATGGAAACATGGCTGTGCTCTGCGTACTGGCCATGTTTAGAATGTATTTTAAGATCTGGATTATTGTTAGCGGAGTTCTTTACCTTATCTATGCGGTCATTTTATTTCCTGGCGCGCTTGTGTGGTTTCAATCACCCGACAAGGCCCTCTTGTTTGACGATCTTGCCAAAATGCAAAACCTCTATATTGAGGAAACCCGTGAGTTCCTGGGATTGATGATTTGTTTAGGAGTCTTAATTCTTCACTTCATCGATGCCAAAAGGGCATGACCATTTGAGTGTCAGCAACCGTTTGCGGAAATAATCCAATTTAGCGCTAATCTTCTTGTCTATACCTGTGGAATCGGAATGGGAATTTTTATCTTGTACCTCCTAAATTAAGCTATGAAAACGCGTTTTTTACTTCCGGTAATATTGCCAATAATAATTGCTGGTTGTTCAACTCCTAAAGAGAAGATCCCAGAGGCAAGCCCTATGAAGACCAATTCACAGAAAATGATTGTCTACCAAATGATGACACGACTGTTTGGTAATCAAAACACAACCAATAAATCATTTGGTACGATTGAAGAAAATGGGGTGGGGAAGTTCTCCGATATTAACGAAACTGCTCTTAAAAGAATCAAGGAACTGGGGGTAACTCACATTTGGTATACCGGGGTATTAGAGCACGCCACGCTCACCGATTACAGTGCATTCGGGATTCCATTGGATGATGCAGATGTGGTGAAGGGCCGGGCCGGTTCGCCTTATGCCATCAAAGACTACTATGACGTTAATCCTGATCTGGCAACAGATGTTAAAAGCCGGGTAAAAGAATTCGAACAATTGGTTGAACGCACCCATGCTCAGGACATGAAAGTGCTCATTGACTTTGTGCCTAACCATGTGGCACGTGCGTATAAGAGTGATGCCAAGCCTGCCGGCATTAAAGATCTTGGCGAAGGAGATGATACCTCTGTTTCATTTAAACCCTCTAATAATTTTTACTATTTGCCAGGACAAGATTTTCAACCACCGGCTGCTTATAATTCTTTGGGCGCTATTTCATTTCCCAATAAAGACAAAAAGTATGTAGAGAGTCCGGCAAAAGTTACTGGCAATGATCAGTTTACGGCAACACCCGGTGTTAATGAGTGGTTTGAAACCATCAAACTAAACTACGGTGTTGATATTCAGAATGGAAGAAAAACTTATTTTGATCCTGTTCCCACTACATGGGAAAAGATGAAAGACATTCTGATCTATTGGGCTAACAAGAATGTAGATGGATTTCGTTGTGATATGGCCGAGATGGTACCTGTTGAGTTTTGGAACTGGGTTATCCCGCAAGTGAAGACTGTAAATCCTGAGATAATCTTTATTGCAGAAATCTACAATCCAGCGCAATACCGCAATTACATACAAACGGGTCGCTTTGATTATTTATACGATAAGGTACAACTATACGACACACTGCGATTTCTGGTGAACAAGCACTCCAGTACAGTAGATATACCGGTTATTCAAAAAAGCCTGGAAGGTATCAATCGCAATATGCTTCACTTTTTAGAGAATCATGATGAGCAACGCATTGCCTCGCCTCAATTTGCGGGTGACTACTGGAAGGCGGCACCTGCTATGGTCATCAGTGCAACGATTGATCAGGGCCCGGTGATGATTTATTTTGGTCAGGAAGTGGGAGAGCCAGGCGCAGGCAAAGAAGGATTTAGCGGAGAGGATGGCCGCACTACGCATTTTGATTATTGGGGCGTACCGGAACATCAAAAGTGGGTAAACGGAGGCAAGTACGATGGGGGAGCGTTGAGTGATGATCAAAAGGCATTACGATTGTTTTATAGCGACATCCTTACGCTCGCATCAAACAACAAAGCCATCACGGAAGGAGCCTATTATGACTTAACAAATCTCAATATAGCTCAAGGGAATATACCGGCTCAGGTTCATGTTTTTGCCCGGGTCTCCGGTGAGGAGCGGTTAGTTATTCTTTCTGGATTTAATGACAAACCCCTTCGGGTTAAAGTAAAATTATCCGATGAAGTTATTCAGGCATTCAACCTGAAATCGGAAGAAGAATATGTGGGCCGCGACTTACTAAGAAGTGGTTTAGATATTGGGTTAGACAAGTCGGGTACATTTGAAGTTGATCTTACACCTTATACATCGTACATTATCAAGATCAAGTAGTCTATGCAAAGAATTCTGTTGATTCTAATTGTCTTCTTGCTTTTCTCCTGTCAACCAAAACAGGAGAAGGTAGCCCGTTGGCCTTATGGAGTTAATTATGAAGTATTTGTACGCTCTTTTGCAGATAGTAATGGCGATGGGATAGGTGACTTTAATGGATTGACCAGCCGGTTGGATTATTTAAAGGAGTTAGGCGTTGGTGGTATCTGGCTAATGCCAATTATGCCATCACCCACGTATCACAAGTATGATGTCACCAATTATCAGTCAGTGGATCCGGAATATGGTACGGAGAAAGATTTTAAAAAACTGGTTGCGGAGGCACACAAAAGAGACATTAAGATTTTGGTAGATCTGATCCTGAACCATACCGGTTCTGATCATCCCTGGTTTCAGAGTGCATTAAAAGATAAGAACAGTCCGTACAGAAATTATTACGTGTGGGCCAGGAAAGATTCTATACGAGAACAGATCTCAAAGAAAACGACTTCACTGGATTCCGATAACATTACCCAATGGCATCCGGTAAATGGTGATACACTTTCAGAACATTATTATGGATTCTTCTGGGGCGGTATGCCCGATTTGAATTTTGACAATCCGAAAGTAAAACAGGAGTTTGTTGATATCGGAAAATACTGGTTGGGGAAAATGGATGTGGATGGGTTTAGATTGGATGCGGCCAAACATATTTATCCCACAGATCGGGCTGCCGATAATCATGCAGTGTGGGTATGGTTCAGAGAAGAAATGCAGAAGATCAAACCCGATGTTTACTTAGTGGGTGAGGTATGGTCGAAAGCAGAAGATGTTGCTCCGTATCTTAAAGGCTTGCCGGCCTTGTTTAACTTTGATATGGGATATGCAATTACCTCCGTAGTTCGGGCCGGAAAAGATACGATTGATCTTATAAGCAGGTACAAAGCGATCAGCGATTTTTACAATAAAAGCACCAGCGAATATATTGATGCTACCTTCCTTAAGAACCATGATCAGAATCGAATTTTATCTGAGTTAGATAATAATGCAAACAAGGCCCGGGTTGCAGCTGGTATCTTGCTCACGCTTCCGGGAACACCGTATATATATTATGGTGAAGAGATTGGAATGTTGGGTGTAAAGCCGGATGAGTACATACGTGAACCATTTCTTTGGGATGAGGAGAATAAAGATACTGAGCAAACATCATGGGAAACACCTAAATACAGTACGGCTCAAACGGTAATTCCGCTCGCCAAGCAAAAGGCGGATCTATATTCTTTATATAATTTTTATAAGAAGTTTATCAACTACAGAAACTCCAGTTCAGTATTAACTTATGGAAGTATTGAAAATACTTCGTTACAGGTTAGGGAATTGGTAAGCTTTGTTCGTAAGCATGAACGCGATGAACGCCTGATTATTCATAATATCTCTGATGTGGAGATTACACTAAAGCGTGAACAATTAACAGGCTTTGATGAAGTTGAGTTTACAACAGGGGAAAGAGTGGAGGCAAATGAAAATGAATTTATTGTTCCTGCTTACACTACGGTAGTATTAAAGTAGTTCTTAAAATATTTTTGATTGATGACAAAGGGAAAAACAAGAGTAATAATTGAAAATGTACAACCTCTCGTAGACGGAGGGTTATATCCTGCTAAACGGACCCTTGGAGAACGTGTGGACGTAACCGCATCAATTTTTGGCGATGGTCATGATCATATCCGGGCTGAGGTATTATATAAAAAGAAAGAAGCCACCCAATGGGAACGTGTCGAGATGATACCAACGTTTAATGATGAATGGAAGGTCTCATTTTATGTCCCCGAAAAGGGAATCTATGTTTATACTATTCAAGCCTGGGTAGATCACTTTGATACGTGGTACGATGGATTTAAGAAGAAAGCCAATGCCAAAGTAGATGTGAAGGTTGAGTTGATGGAGGGTGCGATCTTGTTACGCACTTTAGGGGAGTCCAATAAGGACCTTATCACGCTAGCAAGAAAATTAGAAGACACCCAACGTTACCAGGCTGCCATCGATCTGGTGCTAAGCGAAGAATTTGCGAGTGTTGTTCATAGCAATCCACTCCGCGAAAATGAGACTAAACTCAATCAGGAAATCAGCATTCAGGTGGAACATGCTAAAGCTAACTTCAGTTCCTGGTATGAGTTCTTTCCTCGCTCTGCATCACTCGAAGCAGGTAAGCATGGTACCTTCCAGGATTGCATTCGTCTGTTGCCTCGGATTGCCGCCATGGGTTTTGATGTTTTGTACTTTCCACCCATACATCCTATAGGTAAAATTAATCGAAAAGGGAAAAATAATAACGTTCGCTCTCTACCGGGCGAACCGGGATCACCCTGGGCAATAGGCAGTGATGAAGGTGGACACAAGTCAATACTTCCTGCTTTAGGCACCTTGGATGATTTTAAAAAGCTGATTACAGAGTCAAAGAAATTAGGCATTGATGTGGCCATGGATATCGCCTTTCAATGTGCCCCCGATCATCCGTATGTGCAAGAACACCCGGAATGGTTTAAACAAAGACCGGATGGTTCTATTCAATACGCAGAAAATCCTCCTAAAAAATATCAGGACATCTATCCATTCAATTTTGAAAGCGACAATTGGAAAGCATTATGGGAAGAGTTGAGATCCGTGTTCTTCTTTTGGATGGAGCAGGGAGTTACAATTTTCAGGATTGATAACCCGCATACTAAACCGATTCCATTCTGGCATTGGGTAATTGCAGAAGTCCAGAACAAAAACCCCGATGTGATCTTTTTATCAGAAGCATTTACGCGTCCCAAGGTGATGGCATCGCTCGCAAAAGTAGGCTTTACCCAATCGTATACTTATTTTACGTGGCGTGTTTCCAAGCAAGAGTTGATTGAGTATGTAAATGATTTGGTATACGGACCTTCCCGCAATTACTTCCGGCCCAACTTCTGGCCAAATACTCCTGATATTTTACCGTATCATTTGCAAAATCAAGGCGACAATAGTTTTATACTTCGCTATGCTTTGGCCGCTACGTTATCTTCCAACTACGGAGTATACGGACCATCGTACGAATTCTATGAGAATACGCCTGTTGAAGGAAGAGAAGAATACTACAATTCAGAAAAGTATGAGCTCCGGAATTATGACTGGAAGCGCACCAATCGGATGATAGATATAATGAGTCTGCTCAATAAAATCCGAAAAGAGAACGCAGCACTTCAGTCTACCTGGAACGTACAGTTTTGTCCTATTGAGAATAATCAGATCATTGCCTTTATTAAAGCAACTGACGACTTGTCGAACATAATTCTGGTAGTTGCTAACCTCGATACTAACCGGGGTCAAAGCGGATATGTCCAGTTGCCTAAAGAGCGATTGAAATTAACGGACAAGGTGAATATAAAGCTTCATGATCTGATTACAGATGAACATTACACCTGGACCCAGGAATGGAATTTTGTTGATCTTAGTCCGAATAAAATGCCTTTTCATTTATTTAAATTGGAAATTCACGAGTCAAACATGTAGCGCATGGCCCCATCTTCAAAAAATACGGAACCCCTCTGGTTTAAAGACGCGATTATCTATGAGGTAAGTGTTCGCGCCTTTTACGATAGCAATGGAGATGGTATAGGTGATTTTCAGGGACTGATTCATAAACTTGACTATCTCGAAGATCTTGGAATCAATACGATATGGTTATTGCCATTTTTTCCATCACCGCTAAAAGATGATGGCTTTGATGTAACGGAACATTGTGATATCCATCCGGATTACGGCACGCTGTCTGATTTTAAACAGTTTCTTAAAGAGGCGCATAATAGAAACATCCGCGTGATCACTGAATTAATACTTAACCATACATCTGATCAACACCCATGGTTTCAGAAATCGCGTAGAGCCCGATCTGGCTCACGATACAAAGACTATTATGTGTGGAGCGATACTCCTGAAAAATATAAGGAAGCTCGCATCATGTTTTCAGATGAAGAGTCAAGTAACTGGTCGTGGGATAATGAAGCGAAAGCATATTTCTGGCATCGGTTTTACCGCCATCAGCCTGAGTTAAACTTCGATAATTCCGAAGTTCAATTGGAGATGATCAAAGTTGTGGACTTCTGGCTCAAAATGGGAGTGGATGGGTTTCGACTTCCATCCGTGCCATTCTTATTTGAGGAAGAGGGTACCAATTGCGAAAACCTACCACAGACCCATGCTTTTTTAAAGCGTCTGCGCAGCCATATCGATAAACATTATGATGAGCGAATCCTGATTGCAGAGGCAAACTTATGGCCGGAAGATGCTGCAGAGTATTTTGGTGAAGGGCAGGAGTGTCATATGAACTTCCATTACCCGCTTATGCCACGCTTGTATCTTGGATTGAGAACAGAGGATGCTTACCCCATCATTGATATTTTAGAGCAAACACCCTCAACACCTCCCAATAGTCAATGGGCCCTTTTCTTGCGAAACCACGATGAGATTGGGCTGGAAATGGTGACGGAAGAAGAAAAGGATTATCTCTTTAAGGCCTATGCTACCGATCCACACACCAAGCATAATCTTGGAATTCGAAGAAGGCTGGCACCTTTGCTCAACAATGACCGCAGAAAAATAGAATTGCTATACACCATTTTGTTCTCCTTACCCGGCACACCTGTTCTCTATTATGGTGATGAGATTGGAATGGGTGATAATATTTATCTGGGTGATCGTTTTGGCGTTCGCACGCCCATGCAATGGAATATGAACATCAATGCGGGATTTTCTGTTGCTAATCCTCAAAAACTTTACCTGCCCGTCATCAGTGATCCTGCGTACCGTTATGAGTCTGTAAATGTCGCAACCCAGGAAGAGAATCCATCCTCACTCATGTGGTGGATTAAGAATGTACTTGCCATGCGGAAGAGATTGAACCTCTTCGGTAGAGGTGATATTAAGTTCTTAGATAGCTCAAACTCGAAAGTGTTATGCTTTGCCCGTAGTTATGAAAAGCAAAATATAATTGTAGTGGCGAACCTGTCTCAATTTTCTCAATCCACTACTCTTGATTTAAAGGCATTCAGGGATTGTGACATTACCGAAGTGTTTAGTCAGAATCGATTCATTAGCGTGGGTGAAGGCGATTATCCGATTACGATTGGTCCTTATGGATATTTTTGGTTTCAGGCTGATGCGTCAGAGAAGAAAGATCAAGGGGGGAGCACAAATGAGTTATTTCTTTATAAATCCGATCTTTCCTGGGAACGGATTTTCTCGAATTATAATGAAGTAAGGGTATTGGAGCGTAAAATTCTGCAACCTTTTATGAAGAAGTGCAGATGGTTTGGTGGTAAGGCCCGAGCCATTGCCAAAATGAGTATTCATAAAGTGATACCCTTGAAGGTGGAAGGTGAAACTCATTACCTCACCATTATTGAAGTGCATTATGTGCAACGCCTGCCTGAATTGTATTTCTTGCCTATGTGCTTTGTGCCCTCTGATAGTATTTTTGATAAGGTCGAATACACGGCTCAAAGTGTAATCAGCCGTGCGGAGATACAAGGTAAAATAGGCTTCATTTTAGATAGTAGCTATCATAAAGGCTTCCGCGATTTTCTCTTTACCAGTATGGATCGCAAGGTACGAGTTAAAGATGATGAAGGTACTCTGGAATTCAATAGCAGCGTATTTGCGAAACTCAATGCCGAAATTGTTGAGTCGAAAATTCTGAAGGCGGATCAAAGTAACACGGCCATTATCTACAATGATCAATACTTCTTTAAATTCTACCGCAAGATTGAACAGGAGATTAATCCGGATCTCGAGATTGTACGATTCCTTTCCGAGAACACCTCATTCCGAAATGCTCCCAAGTATGCAGGCAGTGTAGAGTATCGCGATAACGATGGAAAGACAATTGTATTCGGCCTATTACAGGAAAAGGTAGAAAACCAGGGTGACGCATGGATTATGACCATCGACTCGGTGGGTCGCTTTTATGAACGCGTAATGGCAAAAGCGAAAAAGGAAAAACTTCCGATCCTTATCAATAAGGCTGCTATTAAATTTGAAGAGGCCCCAGACCTGATTCAGGAATTTATTGGTCGTGGTTTTTATGAACGTGTTGTTCGGTTAGGCCAACGCACAGCCGAGATGCACATGGCATTGGCATCCGATAAAACAAATCCGGCATTCGCTCCAGAGTATTTCAATAGTAATTATCAGCGTTCGTTATATTCAGCGTTGCGTAAGTTGACCCGTGATCGTTTCAGACTTCTGGAGCAATCAATGGATAAACTAAATGCTGAGACTCAAGCACTAGCTAAGAAAGTGTTAGCCCTTGAAGATAAGGTGCTGGAATGTTTTAGTGAAGTATACCAGGTCAAAATCAATGCTATCAAGACTCGCATTCACGGGGATTACCATTTAGGTCAGGTCTTATTTACGGGTAAAGATTTTATAATTATTGATTTCGAAGGAGAGCCCGGCTTCAGTTTTAGCGAGCGCAGGTTGAAGAAAAACCCTATGAAGGATGTTGCGGGAATGATGCGATCATTTCACTATGCTGCCTTCGGAAAGATTTTGTTGAATGAGAATTACCGTGAAAAGGATATAGAATTTTTAGTTCAATGGGCAGAACAGTGGCAGCACTACGTAAGCCGGTTTTATCTTGGTGCCTACCTGGAGCGATTAGGCCTTGAAAGCAAATTAACGGAGCAAGATGAGATTCTGATTCGGACCTATTTAATTGAAAAGGCTATCTATGAATTGGGCTATGAATTGAATGGTAGACCTGAGTGGGTGAATATCCCATTGCGAGGAATTTACTATCACATGAACCGATATTTTCAAGAAAAAGAAGAACGTAAAAAGAAAAACTAAAACTATGGGCAAAAAAACTGTTTCTAAAAGCAAGTCTGAGGATCACGATAGCTTTAGTCTTCTTACAGATTTTGATATTCATTTGTTTAGAAGTGGCAAGCACTTCAAGCTATATGAAAAGCTAGGGGCACACCTGATGACGTATAAAAAGCAGGAAGGTACTTACTTTGCCGTATGGGCCCCCAATGCAAGAAATGTTTCTGTTATCGGAAATTTCAATTTTTGGAATAGTACCGAACATAAATTATCTCCACGATGGGATGAATCAGGTATCTGGGAAGGGTTTTTTCCGGGTGTAGGAAAGGGAGAGGTTTATAAGTATGCAATCCACTCCAATACCGGAGAATATCTTGAGAAAGCAGACCCCTTTGCTTTTTATTCTGAGATAGCGCCAAACACAGCATCGATCATCTGGGATCATGAGTATACATGGCGCGATAGTCATTGGCTATCAGAAAGAAAGAAGACAAGTGGTAAACCCAAACCTTACTCGGTATATGAAATTCATGCTGGCAGTTGGAAACGTAAGTTGGAAGACGGAAACCGATCGTTGAGCTATAAAGAGCTGGCCGATGAATTGGTTAGTTATGTGAAAGAGAATGGGTTTACCCATGTAGAATTTCTGCCCATCATGGAGCATCCATTCTTTGGTTCATGGGGATATCAACTTACCGGGTATTTTGCTCCTACCAGTCGATTCGGTTCACCCCAGGAATTTATGGAGTTGGTTGATGCATTTCATGAAGCGGAGATAGGGGTAATTCTTGATTGGGTTCCTTCTCATTTTCCCGGAGATGCTCACGGTCTTCACAAGTTTGATGGCACTCACTTGTATGAACATGCTGATCCGCGCAAGGGCTTTCATCCTGATTGGAGCAGCTACATTTATAATTATGGTCGTGATGAAGTCCGTTCCTTCCTGATAAGTAATGCACTTTTCTGGTTGGAAGTTTACCATGCCGATGGATTGCGGGTTGATGCTGTAGCGTCCATGCTTTACCTCGATTATTCCCGGAAGGCAGGGGAATGGATACCCAATGAGCACGGTGGTAATGAGAATATTGAGGCAATCAATTTCCTGAAAGAATTTAATGAAGTTGTTTATGGTAACTACCCGGATGTAATTACGATCGCAGAAGAATCAACTGCGTGGTCGGGCGTTTCTAAACCAACCTATCTTGGCGGCCTTGGTTTCGGACAGAAGTGGATGATGGGCTGGATGCACGATACCTTAAGCTATTTCAAGTTAGATCCTGTACATCGTAAGTACCATCAGGATGAGATTACGTTCAGCGTGATTTACGCCTTTACTGAGAATTTTATGCTCCCGCTATCGCATGATGAAGTGGTTCATGGAAAGGGTTCGTTGCTAGGTCGCATGCCTGGTGATGAATGGAGACGATTTGCAAATCTTCGACTTATGTATTCTTATATGTTCACACATCCAGGAACAAAATTATTGTTTATGGGTGGTGAGTTTGGCCAATCTTCGGAATGGAATCACGACCGAAGTCTGGATTGGCACCTGCTGGAGTATGGTTCACATAAAGGAGTTCTGAGTTTGATTAAAGATCTGAACGCACTTTACAAAGCAGAACCTTCGTTGTACCAGTTTTCATTTGATAATCGTGGATTTGAGTGGGTCGATTACTCGGATCGAGAAAATAGTGTAATCGTTTATATGAGAAAGGGTGAACAAAAAGAAGATTCGCTTATCGTCATCTGCAACTTTACGCCAGAAGCAAGGCCTTTGTATCGCATCGGGGTTCCGTTTCGAGGCACCTGGCATGAAATATTTAATTCCGATAATGTTAAGTATAGTGGTAGTGGAGTACTTAATCAGGGACTATTATATACCACACCTGTAAAATATCATGGCAAAGATTATTCAGTCTCGGTAACCTTACCACCCCTTGGAGTTTCGGTATTAAAGCTTAAAGAAGAGAAAGCTGAGTTTGATCTGGAGTAATCTTTATGCACGTTTGACTTTTACCCATTTACTAAATGTCTGGTATCAATAAATACGTTTGTATTCACGGCCATTTTTATCAACCGCCACGCGAAAATGCATGGTTGGAGGTTATTGAACTTCAGGATTCTGCTCATCCCTATCACGATTGGAATGAGCGAATCACGGCTGAATGTTATGAACCAAATGCTACATCACGCATTCTGAATGAAGATGGAGTAATTAAAAACATTGTCAATAACTATTCGCGGATTAGTTTCAATTTTGGACCAACGCTGCTTTCCTGGATGGAACTCTATTCGTCCGAAACCTATGAGGCGATTCTGGAAGCTGACAAGCATAGCATAACCAACTTTGGCGGTCATGGATCTGCGGTTGCGCAAGTCTACAATCACATCATCATGCCTCTGGCTACCAGACGTGACAAGGAGACTCAGGTTCTTTGGGGAATTCGTGATTTTGAATCACGATTCAAAAGAAAACCGGAAGGTATGTGGTTGGCCGAAACTGCTGCGGATACGGAGACTCTTGAAGTATTAGCAGAACATAACATTAAGTTTACCGTGCTTGCTCCACGCCAGGCTAAAGCAGTACGGAAAATAGGAGATGAAGAGTGGATTGAAGTAAACGATCGGACTGTAAATACAACTAAAGCCTACACGTGTCATTTGCCTAGCGGCAATTCAATTGTCTTATTCTTCTATGAAGGTGATATTTCACAAGGCATTGCTTTTAATGGACTATTAAATGATGGTAAGCGTTTTGCGGATCGGTTACTCAACACAATAGACAAGGATGATACAGAGCCGCAGCTGGTTCACGTTGCTACTGATGGTGAAACCTATGGCCATCATCACAAGCATGGCGAAATGGCCTTGGCATTTTGCTTAGATTATATTGAAAAGGATGGCCGGGCAAAACTCACAAACTATGGTCAGTTTTTAGAACACTGTCCACCGCAAGATGAAGCTCAGATTATAGAAAACAGCTCGTGGAGTTGCGTGCATGGTGTTGAGCGCTGGCGCGATAACTGTGGCTGTAATACAGGCAAGCCGGGCTGGCATCAATTATGGCGTAAACCTTTACGCGATGCCCTTGACTGGCTGCGTGAAAATACGGAGATAATTTTTGAGCGGGAAGCGAGCAAAGTTTTAAAAGATCCGTGGAAAGCGCGCAATGAGTATATCAATATTGTGCTTAAGCGAAGTGAAGACAATATAAAACGCTTTCTAAAAGATCATGCATTGAATGATGGTGCCCCCAACCGCATTTTGCGAATTATGGAAATGCAACGTCATGCGATGCTCATGTATACAAGTTGTGGTTGGTTTTTTGATGAGATTTCCGGCATAGAAACAACACAGGTTTTGCAATATGCTTGTCGCGTACTTCAATTGGCAAATCAAATCGGGCAAGTTGATCTTGAAACTGAGTTTATCAGGCAATTGGAATTAGCTCCGAGCAATGTTTCTACCTATGAAAATGGGGCCGTGGTTTACACTAAGACGGTGTTACCTTCGCGCACCAATTTGCAACGGGTGGGAATTCACTATGCGGTTTCATCCATCTTTGAGGATGAACCTGATTCACTTACTATTTTCAACTACAGCACATCTAACGATTCCTTTATTAAGAAGGAAGCAGGGGAGCAAAAGCTTGCTCTGGGCATCACGAAAGTAAAATCCTTGGTAACCAAATCCGAAAGGAAATTTGCCTTTGCTGTTATTTATCTGGGCAAACACAACATCATTGGTAACATTTCCCTTGATATGGAGCCCGACAAGTTTGCCGGAATGCAATTCAGAATGGTGAAAGCCTTCGAGGAAGGACGATTAGGAGATGTGATTGGATTAATGCAAACATATTTCGGTCCTGAGAAATATACGATCTGGCACTTATTTCAGGACGAGAAGCGGAAAATCCTGGATATGATTTCGCAAGAGAGTATGGCCGAACTTGAGCATTCGTTACGAAAGAGTTATAATCAGGATTACCCGCTGATCAATGCACTTGCAAATAATAATATCCCGATCCCCAATACTTATAAAACAACTTTTGAATATGTGTTGAACGCTGACTTGGTAAAGATCTTTCAATCCGATAAGATTAATATCAAAGAGATGGAGCGAATCGTTGCTGAGTTGGCCAAATGGAATCTTAAGATTGATGACCCCCACAAACTATCGCGGTTGGCAGGGGAGAGCATTTTCAAAGAGCTAAACAGAATCGGCAGTGAGAGAGAAAATGTAAAACGAGTACAACGGCTCAACAGAATGTTTCCTCTTTTGGAAAAATTCAAATTGGAACCTAATTTCCATAAAAGTCAAAACCTGTATTTTGAAATTTCGATGGAGAACAAGAACAGATCTTCACGCGATATTGATGAAGCGTGGGTAGAACAATTTAAGATTCTTGGTAAAAATCTGGGAGTTAAGTTAGAGTGAGCAGGCTTACGCCAATTCAGACTTCATCTGTAACTTATCGAGATAATCCCATACCAAACTGCTGGCACCTAATATTGGAGCCGCTTGATTTTGCATGGCCGAAGGAAGTACTTTGATCTTTCCGCGGAATAAAGGCATGAGATTGGCCTCCATGTGTTTGATCGTAGGGCGGAATATCAAATCGCCAGCCATCGACAAGCCTCCGAATAAAAAGATTGCCTCCGGGTCGGTATGAACAACCGTTTCCGCTAGCTTCATACCTAATATCCTCCCTGTATATTCGAATGCTTCCATAGCCACTACATCTCCGCGATGGGCTGCTTCAGAAATCATCTTTGTATTCAAATCTTCAAAACTGATTCCTCTTAGTTCACTGGGCTCTAAGTGATCGGCTAATAATTTATAAACCGTCCTTTTTATACCCGTAGCAGAAACATAGGTCTCAAGGCAACCGCGTTTGCCACAGTTGCAGTATCGTCCATTCGGATTTACGGCAGTATGCCCAACTTCACCCGCAATACCATGATGTCCGTTGAGGAGAACTCCACCACAAACAAATCCGCTTCCTAATCCGGTGCCCAGCGTAATCACTACAAAATCTTTCATGTTCTTGGCATTGCCATAGATCATTTCACCGACAGCTGCTGCATTGGCATCGTTGGTAAGAATGCAAGGCACTCCAAACTCTTCTTTAAACATACGCGCAAGCGGTAATACGCCTTTCCATTTCAGATTGGTGGCTCGTTCGATGTTACCGGTATAATAGTTTCCATTGGCGGCACCAACTCCAATACCAATTATTCGGGTATCGGCAGGTAATTCGTGAATTCCTTTTCTGAGGGCATCAGCCATTGCATCAAAGTAGGCCTGGAACTCTTCGTATTGAGTGGTAGGAATATTTCCTTGGTGCAACACATTTCCGCCCCGGTCAACAATACCATATTTGGTATTTGTGCCTCCAATGTCAATGCCGATGGTAAGGTCTTTCATGGATGGAGATTAAATGGAAAGAATTTTTGCAATGCGAAGCGACTCGCTGTCAATTTCATGTTGATGATTGATAATAGTCGAGAAGTCATTGTAAACAATCTGATTATTACGAATGCCTACCATAACATCCTTCTGTCCATTCAGCAATCCTTCAACTGCAGCGACACCCATTTTACTGGCGAGTACTCGGTCAAAATAAGTGGGCGTACCACCACGCTGAAGGTGTCCAAGTATCGTTACCTTAATATCGAAATAGTTATTTCGTTGCGAGAATTTTTCAGCCAATTCCATCGCTCCGCCCAATTTGCTTCCTTCAGCTACAACAATTAAACTGGACTTCTTATTGGTTTTTCCGCCTTCATCCAACTTGTTGAAAAGTTCTTCCAGGGTCATGGATTCCTCAGGAATAATCGTAGCTACTGCGCCTCCTGCAATACCACAATTCAATGCGATATAGCCTGAGTTACGCCCCATTACTTCAATAAAGAAAAGACGGTTGTGAGAGATTGCAGTATCCCTGATTTTATCGATTGCATCTACTGCGGTATTGGTGGCTGTATCGAAGCCAATGGTGTAATCGGTGCCCGCAAGATCGTTATCGATTGTACCGGGGATGCATACAGAGGGAACAGAATATTCTTCGAAGAATTTATGAAGACCTGTGAAGGTTCCATCTCCACCAATTGCCACCAACGCATCAACGCCACTTTTCTTTAGGTTGAGATAGGCTTTTTCACGGCCTTCCTTTGTACGAAATTCCTGGCTTCTGGCTGTTTTTAGAATTGTTCCTCCGCGTTGGATAATGTTGCCAACCGAACGGGCCCCTAACTTGACAATGTCACCGCTAATCATACCTTCATAGCCTTGCATAATACCATACACTTCTTTCTTGTAGAAGATAGAAGCACGCACTACGGCTCGCAAGGCGGCATTCATTCCGGGAGCGTCACCACCTGAGGTGAAGACGCCAATTTTAGAGATTTTTGAGTCCATTCGTTTTTGGCGAAGGTTCAAAAATACGCTAACCAAAGTGTTTTACAAGGATTATGAAGTTATTCGGATTTCAAACGTTTGAAATAATTGATCAGCCCGTTCGTTGAACCATCATGCGTGTTGATTGGCTCTGCGCTGGTGAGTTCCGGCAAAATTTTCTTGGCAAGCACCTTTCCTAATTCAACACCCCATTGGTCAAAACTAAAAATGTTCCAGATAACACCTTGCACAAAAATCTTGTGCTCGTAAAATGCAATCAGTGTACCCAGGGTAGCAGGTGTAAGTTTCTTAAAAAGGATTGAGTTGGTAGGTTTATTTCCAGAAAATACGCGGTAGGGAAGGTGGAAGCGAATCTCTTCAGAACTCATGCCTGCAGCACGTAATTCGGCTTCAACCACTTCAGCTGTTTTTCCAACCATCAAGGCCTCGGTTTGAGCAAAGTAGTTGGATAATAATTTCACATGATGATCACCCACAGGGTTATGTGACACGGCAGGAGCAATGAAATCGCAAGGAATCATTTTAGTGCCCTGATGAATCAATTGATAAAATGCATGTTGTCCGTTGGTTCCGGGTTCGCCCCAAATAACAGGGCCGGTTTGGTATAATACTGATTCTCCCTGGCGGTCAACCGATTTGCCATTACTTTCCATATTGCCTTGTTGAAAGTAAGCTGCAAAGCGATGCATATATTGATCATAGGGTAAAATTGCTTCGCTATGAGCATCAAAGAAATTGGTGTACCAGATTCCCAGCAAGGCAAGTATTACAGGGATATTTTTTTCAAAGGGTTGTTCCTTAAAGTGAATGTCCGCCTGATGCGCGCCTTCCAGAAGTTGATTGAAATTATCGTAGCCGATGGTGCAGGCAATGGACAGTCCAATAGAAGACCAAAGCGAATAGCGTCCGCCTACCCAATCCCAAAAAACAAACATGTTTTCCGGAGCAATGCCAAAAGCTGTTACGGCTGTTGTATTAGTTGAAACCGCAACAAAGTGTTTGGCGACTTCGCCATTACTGTTGGTCTTTTCATTAAACCATTGCTTCGCGGTCTCCGCATTGGTCATGGTTTCCTGCGTAGTAAACGTTTTGGAAGCAATGATGAATAGGGTAGTTTCAGGATTTAAGTTTTTTAATGTTTCAACGATGTGGGTACCATCAACATTCGAAACAAAATGCGGCTTAATAGTAGTGTGATATGGACGTAAGGCTTCCGTAACCATTAATGGTCCCAAATCGGAGCCACCAATCCCAATGTTAACGATGTCAGTAATTTGTTTTCCGGTAAATCCTTTCCACTCACCACTTAATAGTTGATTTGAAAATTTCTTAATCTGATCAAGAACACTATTTACTAAGGGCATTATGTTTTCACCGTCTACATTAATTGGAGTGTTCGACTTGTTTCGCAAAGCAATATGCAGTACAGACCGATGTTCTGTTTGATTAATCTTATCACCATGAAACATTGAGTCGATAGATTCCTTCAACTCGGTTTCCTGCGCCAGTTCAACAAGGGTTTGAATAGTTTCCTCCGTAATAATATTCTTCGAGTAGTCGACTATTAAATCATTTAGTTTGAGATGAAATTTTTCAAATCGTTTTGGATCTTCTTCAAATAATTCGCGCATGTGGGTGGCTTGCATCATCAGGAAATGAGCAGTGAGTTTTGACCACGCATTGGTTTCGGTTGGATTAATCTTTGGTAACATAGGTATAGGGTTCAATCTATTTGTTTAGTTAAAACAAAGATAGATGTTGAATGAATACAGTATTGAGTAGAGAAATTAATTACTTAGCCGCCTACGACTTTTCTTAAATTTTCGACCAGACCTTCCCAAAGATCATCGAGTTCGTTTAAGTCATCAAAATCGGAGTAATCAATTACTTTCAGGAAAGTTGTTTGAGTTAACTCGTTCATCTCAAGCCGAAGTTCAAAGTAGGAAGGGTCTTTTTGATCGTCTGAGGATTCCGGTAAGTATTCGAACCGTACAAAGTGGTTAGCACGGTGCGCTGCCATCACGGCCTTGTGTTCTTCATGGTCCCAAACAAATGTGAAAACCTTTTCAGGACTGATGTTTACATTATCGGCAAACCATTCGGCCAGGCCGCTGGCAGTTTGGATATATGGGTAAAGCATCTTAATGGAAGCATGTACTTCAAAATCCTTAGTAAATAATTTTTTTGTGGTCGTTGCCATGCTGACTCCTCAGATTCGATTTTAATTTAAAGAAAATCTGGGTAACAGCAAATTATATAATAATTAGTTCTAATCAGCATATTTCAGCTTAAAGATATTTACAATATGTTAAGTTAATTTAAGTGTTAATACATGTCAGTCTCTTACTGACCACCACTGTAAATTTTCTGTTGGGTTTCGCTGTAGAGTGCGTAAACTGTAAACAACCAGGGGAGTGTTTGGTAGCGCGGGGGGGAGTTGCCTGTCCGCCTTCTGGCGGATATGAATCCAACTAAGCACTTTTAATGAGATTCCAAATAAACTCACGACCCTTAGCCGATTTGAGTTGTTTTTCACGTTTCATCGCATCTGCTTTGAATTGGATTTCTTCTGAATAGATTACTTTCCATGGTCTAAACTTCCTGGTGTAACCCTTGTCACTCAGTGAATTGTGTGATGCGATTCTGGCGATTAAATCAGAAGTATATCCAATGTAAATTTTCTGATGAGTCTCGCTGTAGAGTGCGTAAACTGTAAACAATCAGGGGAGTGTTTTGGTAGCGCGGGGGGGAGTTGAACCCCGTCCGCCCTTTGGCGGATATGAATCCAACTAAGCACTTTTAATGAGATTCCAAATAAACTCCCGACCCTTAGCTGATTTGAGTTGTTTTTCACGTTTCATCGCATCAGTTTTAGATACGAATTCTTCTTTCAAGATTACTCTCCAGGGTCGATACTTTTTGGTATGGCCCTTTTCACTGAGTGAATTGTGCGAAGCTATTCTGGCCTCCAGATCAGATGTGTATCCGATATAAATTTTATGATGAGTCTCGCTGTAAAGTGCGTAAACAGTATACAACCAGGAGAGGGTTTTTAGTAGCGCGGGGGGGAGTTGAACCCCCGACCTTTGGGTTATGAATCCAACGCTCTAACCACCTGAGCTACCGCGCCATTATTTTCTATCTTTCTTTTTGTTGAACTCCCGTCCGCCAGCTGGCGGATATGAATCCAACGCTCTAACCACCTG
>Ga0075163_10001407_pt1 | contig 32452 bp, 27 predicted proteins | sample JI1023141ADNA_FD_71478 | JGI IMG/M metagenome (GOLD analysis project Ga0075163, IMG submission 71478) | Wastewater effluent complex algal communities from Wisconsin, to seasonally profile nutrient transformation and Carbon sequestration -... | ecosystem: Engineered > WWTP > Effluent > Algae...
CGGCACAACGAGTATCGGCACCGTTGAGGAGAAATGCGCCAGCTTCCACCTGCGTCCTGCCGCAGAAAGGGACACAGGTGATCCAGCCCGGCAGGTCTTGGCCAGGCCTAGCAAGCTGCGGAAACACTCGAATGTTGCGCAAGACGTTATGATCAACTCGTGCGCCGTGTCGGTATCAGAATCACCCGCAGGATGCGCAAAATGGCCGTCCAGCAAGGCCGCAGCGAGCGAAGAGGCGAATCGTACTCGTGCGGTACGGTGAGCCGCGAAGCGATGCGAGAACGCCGCTCGCGGTCTTTTTCCGCATCCTGCTAGAGCGACAGCGGCTTGATGGGCGCAAGGACGGCCGACGGATTGTTTTTCCACAAGGCTTCGTCCGCATCCACGTACAGCTCGACCTCATTGCCGTCCGGATCCCGCAAGTACAAACTCTGACTCACCGTGTGGTCACTCATCCCGTCGATGGAGACGCCGGCGGATTCCAACTCCCGCTTCGCCGCCCTCAGCTCATCGAGGCTGTCGCCGACTTTGATGCCGATATGATAGAGGCCTCGACGTCGCCCGGATGGAGGACCCGGCGCATCGCCCACTTGAATCAGCAGCAGCTCATGGTGCGTGCGGCCGGATGTGAGCGCCGCCGCAGCGCCATTGAAAATTCTCCCCACTTCCTGGAATCCAAGCAGATCGCGATAAAATGCCAGCGACCGTCCAAGATCTTTCACATAGAACACGACATGGCCGAGGTAGTGCGCTTTCATGTGATCGACTCCTTCCCGGGCGACGATGTCCGGAGCAGCGCCCTGACTGCCGCATGCGCCAGCACCACATCCGGCTCGCGCTGCAACGCATCGTAATAATGCCGGCCGAATCCATTCCCTTCTTCGGACGGCGTCAACATGGTCCGCACCGAGTCGATTGCCAGGGTCATCTCCGTCCGGTCCTCGATCTTCTCTTCCTCGGACAGCTCATCGATCTTCACCATCAATTGAGACAGCGGGCGCAACCAGGCGAACCACGCGTCGCCCAACACCAGCTGAAAGAATGCGCCATTCGTCTCTATCCGCCCATGCACGCGCTCATAGGAGACCCGTTCGCTGTCCAGCAACGCCTTGTGCAGACGCAACAATGACCGCGACAGATTGCCCAGGTGTGTGCGCATGTGATCCTGACCTGACATGATCCCGCCTCCTTGCGAATCCGCCCTGCTTATCCCGTCGGTTCACTATCCAGTTGATGCGCCTTGCGGCCACCCCGCGTGAGCGGCTGCATCGCCAGCTGCCCCTCCACCATGAGCCGCGCCATCTCCGCCGCGCGGGCGACGAGCGCCTGAGCCCCCTCGCGCAACTCCCGGCTGTTCTGCACCTCGCTGTTGTTCCGCTCCATGTCCTCCGCGCTCCATCCGCGCGAATGGGCGATAAACGGAAACTGCGGGAACTGGCAACCGACTTCCGCGAAGAAGGTCATCAGTTGACCGGCGACACCCTGGACATTGTCCTGTCCACCCATGATGATGAACGCGGCGACTTTATTTTTGAGCAGGTGCCGGTTGGCGATCGTCTCCTGGTTTTGAATGCAGTTCATCCGTTCGACCATTTTGTAATAGAGACTGCTGGCTCCGCCCCATCGGATCGGGGTGGATACCAGAATCACATCCGCCCAATGCACCACGGCTTCGTACACCCGGTCCATTTGATCGGTCGGATCCATCTGCGTAATCGAACAGGGCCAGGTGCAGGCTTCCGCCGACTTGGAATAAAACCCTTCACAGGCCCGGAACGAGAGGTCCCGTAGCTTGATCAGTTGCGTGTCGAGCTGCAGGCGTTCGCGCGCATACGCGAGTGCCTCCTCCAGCAGGGCATCGGAGGCGCTGAAGCGCGGCTGGTCCGCCGTCATCGCCGTCGTGGCGATGCCCAGTACACGAATGGGACCGTCGGCTCGAACGATCGGGCGCGCCAGCGGGTGCGATGGTTTCGGGAGCTTCTGTCTCTTCGTGACCGGAGTCAGATCGGCAAAGACGCGCCCATCCTCTACCTTCACGGCATAGGTCGCAACCTGATCACCTTCATATCCAGGCTCGCCCCGGCCGGTGCGATGGTGAAACTTCCAGTAATGCCAGGGACAGACGACGTAGTCGCCGTCGAGCCGTCCCTCACCCAGCGGCCCGCCGATATGATTGCAGACCCCTGAAATCGCCGCGAACCGGCCGTCCTTATAACTCAATGCGAGCGTTGTCTGGCCGCAGACGATCTGCTGGAGGGGGCGCTGCTTGAGTTCATCGACCGAACCGATCTCAGTCCATGTCGCATCCGGCATGTCGAGTTCCTTCAGGCGTCAGCCACACATCCGTTTGTCACAAGCGCTTCTCTTCCAGATCGTACACATCGAAATACACGTAGACGGGGCGGTGACTCGGCACATATTTCGGGATGTAGTCTTCCATATAGGCTTGCACCTGCGGGGCCATCTCGGAAAGACGCAGGTCCCGCATCTTGTTGTTCCACTGAATGATTGCCTGCTGGTCCTGTACCTTGCTCTGAGCCTTGAGCCAGGCGGCCAGTTCCTCATCGTTCGCCCCGGTGGCTACGACCTCCTTGAATTGCTCCGGCGTAATGCCCGTGAACGAGAACAACAGGCCGGCCAACGAGCAGGGCCAATAGTTATAGTCCCCGTTGATGCCCAGGAGAAACGCCCGGCATTTATCCGCGCACCGCGCGCCGATGACATAACCTCCCAGCATTTCCCGCGGGCTGCGAGGATAGGTCTTGGTGAGATCTTTCGCAAGCGTTCGCACCTTCTCTAGATCAGGCATTCTGTCACTCCCTTCCTTGCCGAACACGCGAGGGCTTGGAGAATGTGATTCCCGCCTTCTGGACCTCCTGATAGGGGAGGAGCCAGACCAGGGACTCGTCCGATAGATCACCGACCTGAATGCGGTTCCCCCAGGGGTCACGGAAATCGCAGCGGAAATGCGGCTCCATCCTCAGCTTGTACTTCCTGGTGAGCTTGCGCCGGACTTCTTTGATCTGCTCCGCATCACGCACCATCAACCCGAAATGCTTCACGCGATCCGGCTGCAGTTGCTCGACTTCAAAAATCGCCATGAATTGATGTTCGCCCAGTTTGCACCAGGCCGCGCCTTCTCCACCGCGCAACATCTTGAGTCCGAACACGTCTGAATAAAACTTCACGGCCTTCTTGGCGTCGGTGACTTCTATGACGATGTGGTTGCATCCATACACTTGAACCGGCATCGCAGGACCTCCTTACCCCGTAACCTGTTTGATCGCAGAGACGAACGTCTCCACCGGCTGGGCACCGGAGAGCGCAGCCTTTCCATTCAGCACGAAATAGGGAACCCCTCTGATGCCCAGCTGATGGCCGTGGGCCTCCTCCTGCCGCACGGCATCGACGCCCTCCTGAGCGTGCAGCAGACGGACGACTGCTTCTCCATCCAATCCGGCCCGGACGGCGAGGGAGACCAGTATCTCAGGTTGCCCGATATTCAGTCCCTCCGTGAAGTACCCGTGGAACAGTTCTTCAACCACCTCATCCTGACGGCCCTGTTGCTGAGCGAACCGGATCAGTCGATGGGCATCGAACGTGTTCGGTGTTCGCGCAATCCGGTCGAACACGAACTCGATGCCCACACTCGTTCCCACTGCTGCCACGCGATCCTGGATCGCCTTCATTTCGCCGGGCCCGCCGAACTTCGCTTCGAGATACACCCGGCGATCCATGCCGGCCTTGGGCATGGTCGGATTGAGCTGAAACGGGCGCCAGAATACGCGCGCCGTCGCCTGCACCTGGACCGATTCCAGCGCCTGTTCCAGCCGCCGTTTGCCGATGTAACACCAGGGGCACACCACGTCCGAATACACATCGACCGTGAGCGCCTGACCGGTCATGACAAATGCCCCATCTTTCCCGCCTGGTAGTCATGCACGGCCTGAATAATTTCGTCGCGCGTGTTCATCACGAACGGACCGTACCGGGCGATCGGCTCGGCAATCGGTTCGCCGCTCAGCACGAGGATGGTTGCATCCTGCTTCGCCTCCACAACGACCCGCTCTCCTCGCTGACCGAACAGCGCGATTTCCACTTCCTGTACCGTCTGCGACCCGTTCATCACGACCTCTCCGTGCAGCACGAACAGGGACGAATTATATCCCTCGGGCAAGTTGAGTTCAGTCCGGTGGCCCGCCTTCAACCGCAGGTCGTAGAGGTGGACCGGACTGAAGGTCTTTGCCGGACCCTTCACCGCGCGAAACTCTCCGGCGATGACACGTACCCGGCCGACTCCTCCATCGAGCTCGACCGCAGGAATCTCCGCATCGACCAGCGTCTGATATCGCGGCGCGGTCATCTTGAACGCCTTCGGCAGATTGACCCACAGCTGAATCCCCTCCAACAGGCCGCCCTGCTTCGCGAATTCCTTCTCATGCAACTCTTCGTGCACGACACCCGAGGCCGCCGTCATCCACTGCACGTCACCGGGGCCGATAACGCCGCCGCTGCCTGTCGAATCACGATGCGCCACCTTGCCGTGATACATGATGGTGACCGTCTCAAAGCCTCGATGGGGATGCTCGCCCACGCCGAGCCGGCGCGTGGTCGGCGGAAATTTCTCCGGCCCCATATAGTCGAGCATCAAGAAGGGAGACAGTTGTTCCTCGACCCCGGCGCCAGGAATCATGTTGCGCACGGGGAATCCGTCTCCGACCATATGATGAGATCCTGCCTGATAGACTCCCACAAGCTCTTTGGCGTTGATTGTCTCTGTTCGCATATCGGCCTCCTTTCTTACACCATCTCCCGCAATGCCTCTGCGAGAGAGAACGTTCCCCGCACGAGTGACTTGGGACGCTCATACCCGACGGCGCTCTTGGAAAAAGATGCGTACATCTCTTCAAACAATCCAGCCGCTTCGGCGGAGAACCCGAATGATGTGAATGTCGGAACCACCGCGCTCAACGGTGCGGCCTGAACGGCGACCGCTTGCCCGAGAATCCCGCCAAGAGCAGTGGCCACTTGTTCAGGACTGTACTCTTCGGGGCCCGCGAGTTCCACAATCGCATGGCCTACGCCGGCGGCAATCAAGCGATCTGCCGCCACACGACCGATGTCCCTGGTGAATATCATCGGCATCTTCATCTGCGACGGAATGAACGAAGGCAACAGGCCAGTTTTCTTGGCTATCCCGATACCCGATGCCCAGTTATCCATAAAGTAACCGGGCCGCAGAATCGTCACATTCCGCGCCACCGAGGTCAGCGTTTGCTCACCATATCGAGAGGCGCGAATCGGCCCTGTTCCTTCCGCCAGGTGGCCGCCGATGGACGATAACAGTACAACATGCGCAACCTCGCTCGCTTTCACGGCCTCCGCGATCCGGTCTATACGCCGCCGTTGTTCGGCCAGCCATGACGTCGCGCCATAGTTCGGCGGGATCAGCAGATATGCGCCTGATGCTCCTCGCAACGCCTTTGTCAGAGCAGCCTGGTCATCCAGCGAGGCAACGGCTACTTCCGCTCCCTTGGCTGCCCAAACGGCCCCTTTATCCGCCGACCGCACCACTACACGCACCGGCTGCTTTCGTTCCAGCACCGTCTCGGCAACTACCGATCCAGTATGTCCTGTGGCACCCAATACAACTATCATCGCCGTCCCTCCTTTTCTGTCTTACCCGAGCCGTTCCGCGATGAGCTTATCCAAAGACCATCGACCGGCTCCCGTCACCAGCAACGCGGCGGACAACCCGATCATGAGGAGGTGATACTCGTATCCTTCTCCCTGTTGCTGCCCAAACCAATTCATAAAAAATCCGACCGGCAAGTGCACGGTCAGAATGGCCCCCAGCATGATCACGATAAAGCTGGCCGCCGTGAATCGCGTCAACAGACCGGCCAATAACCCCAGGCTGCCGAAAAATTCCCCCATGATAACCAGAAATGCGACGATCCAGGGTAGCCCCATTTTCTGGGTAAAAAAACCCATCGTCCCGTCGAACCCGAATCCACCGAACCAACCCAGCAACTTTTGAGCCCCGTGCGGCAACATCACCAACCCCAAGGTCAGCCGCAAAATCAAGCCGGACCAACCGTCGTCTGTATTGAATAGTGCTTTCATTTTCGTACCCTCCCGTGATCGACCATTGACCGCCTGACTCTGCCCACCGCTCAGATCGCCCGGCGAACAGCCGCGCGGGCCGACGCCAGTATAATAGTTCTAATTAGAACTAAGTCAAGAGCAAATATTCCCCCTCAGCCGGAAGGACACCTATTCTTACAGATCAGTCAGTTGTGGTTATAGGGACATACGCGACGGGTCACAGGCCTCTCAATGACCTGCCGGGACGGGGGATTGCATCGAAAACTCTGGGGAACAACCGAGAGCTCGTGGACTCTCTCGGGAAAGGAGGGAGGGAGGAAGAGAGGTGTGAGGGACGAAGCTGCTTATTTCCTTTGCTTGATCGCGCGCTCGACTTCGCGGCCGGCTTCACGGGCTTTGATCGATTCGCGACGATCGTATTGTTTCTTCCCCTTCGCCAAGGCTACCTCCACTTTGGCGTGGCCGCGCTTCGAAAAGTAGATGCGCAAGGGGACGAGCGTGAGGCCCTTCAGCTGGGTTTTCCCGATCAGTTTGTTGATTTCTTTGCGATGCAACAGCAGCTTTCGCTTGCGGAGCGGGTCGTGATTCATCAGATTGCCGTGCGAGTAGGGGCTGATGTGACAATGCTGCAAGTAGACCTCGCCGTCATCCACCGAGGCATAACTATCCTGGAGGTTCACGCGACCTTCCCGCAACGACTTCACCTCAGTCCCCCTCAGGATGACCCCGGCTTCGAACTTCTCTTCGATGAAGTAGTCGTGATACGCCTTGCGATTGGTGGCGACGACTTTGTACTGGTCTTCTTTGTCGTGCGTTTTCGTCATCTCATACTAGCCCACATGATGCATGAGCGCTTCTGCTGCAATCGCGGGTTCGCGGCTGCGACAGGCCTGTCGGCTGGCGGGCTCGCCGCTCGGCCGGTCGACATCCTGTTCAAGGATGCCTCCCTTCCTTACGGCTCCACGCGCCCGTCTCGCTTCGCGACTCCGCACTTTCGCGACGAACCATCATGCATCCTGTGGGCTCGCGCGAGCTATTTCCTTCGGGCACATTTTGTTATCATACCACCATGCGTGGACAGAGCAGACTCGACTCATTCAGTTCTATCTTAGCCGGTGTCGCCCACAGGCTGGGATTGGAGAGCAAGATGTTCGAAGCGCGCCTGCGGCGCCAATGGCCCGACATCGTGGGCGAGCCGATCGCGGCCCACACGCGCCCCGATCAGGTCCGGTTCAAGAAACTCTACGTCCTGGTGCACAACTCGGTGTGGCTACAGCAACTCACCTTCCTCAAACCGGTCCTGCTGGAGAAGGTCAATGCAATGGCGGGCCAGCCATTGGTGACGGAAATCGTCTTGCGCATCGGAGAGTTCACCGCAGACCATTCATCGACTGCCGAATCGACTACTGACCCCGAACCGCTTGCAATTCAACCGTCGCCCCAGTTACTCCAAGAAATCACGCTCCACGCTCAGGGCATTCAGGACCAAGCCCTGCGTGAACACCTGGTCACTCTCATGGCGCAGGCGTTGAGTCAGCCGGAGTCGCCGCCGCGTTCCGCACGACGGTCCCCTTAAACAACTGCCGCGAATAGGCCGCGGTGGCCGCGCTGTCTTTCCCTCTGCGAACGGGCCCGATGCGGCCTTCCTCTTCCTGTTCATCGAGCCGGTACAATCCGCGTACCGATCCCTCAAACCCGTCCCGCACCGTGGCATCGTCACCCGTCACGTACTTATGCAGCACCTCCGGCTCCGTCCAGCCCTCATCGGTGAAGATGTAAATCGCAATATGCTGATAACGCCCCTTGGGATCATCCAGGGTGGTGGGCTGGATTTTCATGCTGCCGAAGTTCCGGTTTTCCGCGCCGACTTTCCGGAATCGCTCGATCAGGGTTTCGATCTCAGTGTCGCTGGTCCAGGACGGCACATGCACCGCTACCACCGTGCGCTCCTGGGAGCCGATGCTATAGGGGGGAATCGACCGATCCGGACGGCTGAGAAACATCCCGCCCCAGATCAAAGCAAAGGAGCCGAACAGGACGCCCAGCGCCATTTTGACCACGGTGTCCAGCGGACGCTTGGCCGGAGTTCTGGTCGGAGCCCCGGCCGATGGCGGAGTTGGATGGTTCATAACCACGGTGGGGGGAGCCGCTTGAAACCGGTGCGGCTCCAAGGAGTCATGACTCGCCCTCTTCGGGCACTCCTTCTTCGCGTTCGACCAGTCTCACGACGGCGACCACACGATCCTCATCTCCATCCATATCGAGCAGGCGGACACCTTGGGTGTTGCGCCCGATTTCACGGATGTCGTCCACCTTGCAGCGCAGCACTTTGCCCTGCGCCGCCATCAACATGATCTCATCCTCGTCACGGACCTGGAGGAATCCGACAGCCGGCCCGTTTCGCTCGGTCGTCTTGACGCTGATGATGCCTTTGCCGCCGCGGCCCTGCACGCGATATTCATTCACCGGTGTCCGTTTGCCGTACCCGCCTTCGGTCACGGTGAGGATCGCGGTGGTCGAATCGGGCGTGATCGTCTCCATGCCGATGACTTCATCGCCGGGCTCAAGGGTGATTCCGCGCACTCCGTGGGCCGTGCGTCCCATCGCGCGCACATCTTCTTCCTTGAACCGGATGGTGATGCCCTGCTTCGTGCCCAGCAGAATCTCACGCTGGCCGTCGGTCAGGTCCACACCGATCAGCTTGTCGCCCGCATCGAGCGAGAGCGCAATGATGCCGCCCTGGCGCGGATTGCTGTAGGCCGACAGTTCCGTCTTCTTGATGACGCCCAGCTTCGTCCCCATGATGATAAAGCGATCGGCACGGAACTCTTTCACCGGCAGCGAAGCCGTGACCTTCTCATCCTTCGAGAGGGCCAGGAGGTTCACGAGTGCCTTGCCCTTCGCGGCCCGGCTGGCTTCCGGAATTTCGTGCACTTTGAGCCAATAGACCTTGCCGGCATCGGTGAAGAAGAGCAATGAGTCATGCGTCGAGGCCGTAAAGAGCGTTTCGACGAAATCCTCCTCCTTGATGCCCATCGCGATCTTGCCCTTGCCGCCGCGCCGCTGCGCCCGATAGAGCGTGACGGCGTTCCGCTTGATATACCCGGCATGGGAAATCGTCACGACCACTTCTTCTTCGGCGATGAGGTCTTCGAGCGTCAGCTCGGCCTCTTCCTTGACGATCTTGGTGCGCCGTTCGTCCTGATACTTGTCCTTGATCTCGATCAGTTCGTCCTGGATGATCTTCCGCACCAGGGCCTCGCTGCCGAGGACCGAGCGCAGATACTCGATGGTCTTCAGCACTTCGCGGTATTCTTCGACGAGTTTGTCGCGCTCCAGTTGCGTGAGCCGCTGGAGGCGCATTTCGAGAATGGCGTTGGCTTGGATTTCCGACAGCCGGAACTGCTGCATCAAACCCGTGCGCGCCACATCCGGAGATTGCGAGCGGCGGATCAGCGCGATCACGGCATCCAGATTATCCAGCGCGATCTTGAGACCTTCGAGGATATGGGCGCGTTCTTCCGCCTTACGCAAGTCATAGGCCGTTCGCCGCACCACCACTTCGCGCCGGTGCTCGACAAAGGCTTCCAGGATGCGCTTGAGATTCAGCACCTCCGGCCGGTTGTTGACGAGCGCCAGCATGTTGACGCCGAAGGTGGTCTGCAACTGGCTGTGTTTATACAGGTTGTTCAACACCACGAGCGGAATCTCGTTGCGCTTCAGCTCGATCACGACACGCACACCCTCGCGGTCCGACTCGTCGCGGATATCGGAGATGCCCGTGACGCGATCCTCCTGCGCCAGGTCGGCGATCTTTTCGATGAGTTTCGACTTGTTCACCTGGTAGGGAATTTCGGTCACGATGAGCCGTTCACGGTCGGTGCGCTCGTCCGTCTCGATGGCGACCTTGGCGCGAACCGTCAACAGCCCGCGTCCCGTCTCGTACGCATCCTTGATCCCGGAGGTGCCGTAAATGAACCCGGCGGTCGGGAAGTCGGGCCCGGGAATCTTCTTCATCAGCTGCGGGATGGTGACGTCGGGGTTCTCCAGCAACAGGAGCAGTCCCTCGATCACTTCACCCAGATTGTGCGTGGGAATGTTGGTCGCATACCCGACGGCGATTCCACCGGCGCCGTTGACCAGCAGATTCGGCACTCGGGACGGCAGGACCAACGGCTCGACACGGGATTCATCGTAGTTGGGGCCGAAATCGACCGTCTCTTTTTCGATATCCGCCAACAGCTCTTCGGCCAGCTTGGTCAACCGGGCTTCGGTGTACCGCATGGCGGCGGCGGCGTCGCCGTCCATCGAGCCGTAGTTGCCCTGTCCGTCGACGAGCATGTAGCGCATATTGAAGTTCTGCGCCATGCGCACAAGGGTGTCGTAAATCGCGGAATCGCCATGGGGGTGGTAGTTACCCATGATCTCGCCCACGATCTTGGCCGACTTTCTGTACGGCCGGTTCGCGGCCAGACCCATTTCGTTCATGCCGTGCAGAATGCGCCGGTGCACCGGCTTCAATCCGTCCCGCACGTCGGGGAGTGCGCGACCGACGATCACGCTCATGGCGTAATCGAGGTACGACGAGCGCATCTCGTCTTCGATCGCAATCTGTCCTAGTCGTTCATCTGGCGGCATCTACCCTCCACGGATGCTGAAAATGTCCCTCGGCTTCGTTCTCGGCTCAAGAAGGTCCTCAACGTACCCCTGAGGGTACGCCTCCGGTCCTCTCTCGCCTGCGGCCTTGCCGAAGCGCCATTTTGAGCATCCTCCGAATTCACACAACCAAGTTGTCGTCTTCGCAATCAGGACCAGCTATACGTCCAAGTTCCTGACTTCCAGTGCATGTTGCTGAATGAAATTTCGGCGGGGTTCCACTTCGTCTCCCATCAGGATCGTGAAAATCTCATCCACGCCGGTCATGTCTTCCAGCTTGACCCGCAGCAGCGTCCGCTTTTCAGGATCCATGGTGGTTTCCCACAACTGGCCGGGATTCATCTCACCAAGACCTTTGTACCGCTGGATGTTCAACCCCTGCTTGCCTTCTTCCAGGATCGCTTGCACCAGCTCGGCCGAGCCGTTCTTATGGACTTCGGTTCCCTTAATCTTGATCTTGTACGGCGGCTTGCCGAGGCCCATAGCCGAGGGCGCCTGTTTCTGGAGCTCGCGGAAGTCGGCGGACCCGACCAGCTCATGCGTCACGTCGAGTTGATACGCGATCCCGCCCGTGGCGACCTTGCATACCAACTTGCTGGATTGATGTTCTTCGTCTTCCAGGATGTCGACGGTCGGTTCGGCCTTCGGGTAGACGAGCGTCAGCGTGGCCTTCGCATTGGCGACGATCGTGGTCAACGCGGCCTGATCCTTCAACGCCTCGCGCGTTAACCCCGGCTCGTCGACAAATATCCGCAACATATTGGCTTCGTGATGTTTCTTATTCACCTTGTGCAGCAGGCTTTCGAAGGCGATCAACTTCTTGAGCGTCGGCAGCAGGCGGCGGCCCGACAGGTACTCCCGCCCGTTCTCAAGCGCCACTTCGACTTCTTCAACCGCCAAGTCCGCGAGGTATTCGTTCATCGCAGGCTCATCCTTGAGATACCGCTCCGTCTTGCCCTTCTTGACCTTAAAGAGGGGAGGCTGGGCGATGTAGATGTAGCCCCGCTCCAGCAGCTCCGGCATCTGGCGGAAAAAAAAGGTCAGCAGGAGCGTGCGGATGTGGCTGCCGTCCACGTCGGCATCGGTCATGAGCACGATCTTGTGATAGCGTGTCCGTGCAATGTCGAAGGCTTCCTTGTCCGGCTTGTCGGAATCCTCTTTCTTGCGGCCGATTCCGGTACCGAGCGCCAGGATCAACGTGCGGATTTCGTCGCTGCTGAGCATCTTGTCGAAGCGGGCTTTCTCGACGTTGAGGATTTTTCCTTTGAGGGGAAGAATCGCCTGAAACTTCCGGTCGCGGCCCTGCTTGGCAGACCCGCCGGCGGAATCACCCTCGACGATGAAAAGTTCGCTCAACGCCGGATCCTTCTCCGAACAGTCGGCCAGCTTGCCGGGCAACGACCCGCCATCCAAGGCGCTCTTCCGGCGAATCAGGTCCTTGGCTTTCCGGGCCGCCTCGCGGGCACGCGCGGCATCGATCGCCTTGCCGATGATTTTGCGGGCGACCGGCGGGTTCTCTTCGAAGTAGGTGCCGAGGGCGTCGTTCACAGCCGCCTCGACGATGCCCTTCACCTCGCTGTTGCCGAGCTTCGCCTTGGTCTGCCCTTCGAACTGCGGATTCCGCACCTTCACGCTGACAACCGCGGTCAAGCCTTCCCGCACGTCGTCGCCGCTCAACGATTCGGTGTCTTTCTTCAGGAGATCGTTGGCGTTGGCGTAACTGTTGATCGTGCGGGTCAGCGCAGCCTTGAAGCCCACCAGGTGGGTGCCGCCCTCTTTAGTGTTGATGTTGTTCGCGAACGAAAAGAGGTTCTCGGCATACCCGTCGTTGTATTGCAGCGCCACCTCAAGAATCAGGTCCGCGCGCTCAGTCTGCACGTAGATGGGCTTATGCAGCGGGGTCTTGGCTTCGTTGAGGTGATCGACGAAGGAGACGATCCCGCCCTTGTAATGAAAAACCTGTTCCTTTTCCTTGCGATCGTCCTTGAGCGTGATCGAGAGCCCCTTGTTGAGAAAGGCCAGCTCGCGGAGCCGCTGCGCCAACACATCGAAACTGAATTCCAGCGTTTCGAAAATCTGGCCGTCCGGCATGAACCGCACCTTCGTGCCCCGGCGTTTGGTTTTTCCGGTGACGGCTAACGGCGCCTGGGGTTTTCCACGCTCATACCGCTGCTCGAAGACTTGTCCGTCCTGCCAGATTTCCAGCTCCAGCCATTCGGACAGCGCGTTGACGACGGAGATGCCGACTCCGTGTAACCCGCCGGAGACCGTGTAGGCGCCCTGCTCGAACTTGCCGCCCGCGTGCAGGACGGTGAGAGCCACTTCGGCGGCGGACTTCTTCTGCGTAGAATGCATGCCGGTGGGAATGCCGCGCCCGTTGTCCACGACCGTGACGCTGCCGTCGATGTGGATCGTGACCTCGATCGCTTCACCGAACCCGGCCATGTGCTCGTCGACACTGTTGTCGACGACTTCATAGACGAGATGGTGCAACCCGTCGACACCGGTGCTGCCGATGTACATCGCCGGTCGCTTCCGGACGGCGTCGAGTCCTTCGAGAACTTTGATTTGATCCGCGCTGTAACTGTCGGATTTCGGCTTGGCAGAATTGTCCTGCTGGTCGTCCTTGGCCATTCAGCTCCTAGCAGGATGCTGACAATGTCCGCCGGCGGCGTGCTCGCATCGTGCAGGCCCTCCACGTACCGCAAGGGTACGCCTCGGCCCTCCACTCACTGCGGCCTTGCCGGACAGCCACGTTGAGCATCCTGTAAAAAGGCATTCCTATTGCTAAATTTTGATCGGCATCACGACGCATTTGAATCCGGGACTCTCGGCTTCCTGAATCAGGCAGGGGCTCAAGGCCGTGTCCATTTGCAACGAGACCGATTCTCCATCCATGACGCTCAATGCATCTAAAAGGTAACGAGCATTGAATCCTGTATTGAGCGCCTCACCCTCATATCGGGCCACCAGTTCTTCCGTGGCTTCTCCATAATCCGGATTGCTCGAAAACAGAGTCATGCCGCCGGGAGCAAAGGACACCTTCACGGCATTGGCCTTGTCTTTCGACAACACCGAGACCCGTCGCAACGCGCTCTCCAGCAGCCCGCGATTGACCACAATGCGCTTGCCGCTCTCTTTCGGGACCACCTGCTGGTAATTGGGGTAATTCCCCTCCATGAGGCGGGAGGTGAGGAGGAGGCCGCTCTTGCGGAAGATCATGAGATTCTTGGTGAACCCGATCAAGGGCTCTTCGTCGCCCCCCTCTTCCAGCAGCCGCCGCATTTCCTGCGCCGCCTTCTTCGGGATGATCGCTTTGATATCCTGGGCCGGCTGCTTCGCATTCGGGGTACCAACTTCGCGCTCCGCTACGGCCAGGCGATGGCCGTCGGTGCCGACCAGTCGCAGGAGCGTGGTTTTCTTTTCAGTTGTCGTCAAGCTCACGAGCAGGCCGTTCAGGATGTATCGCGCATCATTGTCGCCCGCGGCAAACAGCGTCTTGCGAATCAATTCCAACAGACCCGCCCCGGCCAGCGGCGTCAGCCCCTCGCGTTCGATGGAGGGCAACGCCGGATAATCGCCGCTCGGGAGACCAACCACCTTGAATTGACTCTTCCCGGCCTGGATCGTCGTCCAATTGTTGTCGCCGGACGTGAGTTCGATTTCACCGCTCGGCAACTCCTTGATGATCTCGTACAGCTTGCGGGCGGAAATCGTCACGCCGCCCGCTTCGAGGACCGTCGCTTTGTAGAGGCCCCGCATCCCGATCTCCAGGTCGGTGGCGACAATTTCAGCGCCGTCGTGCTTCGCTTCCAGTAAAATGTTCGAGAGGATGGGCATGGTGTTTCGTTTTTCAACGACACCCTGCACCCGCTGCAATCCCGTCAACAATTCCTCTCGTCCGATGCGTACCTTCATGGTCGGTCTCCCTCAGCGGGCCTTACGCCCTCAAGATCTGTTCTTTCAGGCCTTCCAGCGTCGTGTGCAGGGTGCTGTCGGCTTCCTTGGCCTTCGTGATCTGCCGGCAGGCGTGAATAATCGTCGTATGGTCCTTACCCCCGAACTGGCGGCCGATTTCAGGAAATGAGGCGTCGGTGAGCTCCCGGCAGAGATACATGGCGATCTGGCGCGGGTGCACCAACGTTTTGCTCCGACGGCGCGATTTCAAATCGGCAATCTTCAAATGATACTTCGACCCCACTGCCTCTTGAATATCTTCGATGGAGACAATCTTCTTTTTGTCCCCGATGAGATCGCGCAAGACGTTCTTAGCCATGTCGAGCGTGATCGTTTGCCCCGTCAGCGAGGAATAGGCCCCGACCCGCACGAGCGAGCCTTCCAGCTCACGAATGTTGTTCTTCATCGTGGTGGCCAGGAAGTGAATCACATCCTCGGGCAGCGCAATGCGTTCGTCCTCGGATTTCTTGCGCAAGATGGCGATGCGGGTCTCCACGTCCGGCGGCTGCAGGTCGGCAATGAGCCCCCATTCGAACCGCGAACGGAGCCGCTCTTCGATGTCCGGCATGTCCTTCGGAAAGCGGTCACTCGACAGGACGATCTGTTTATGGGCTTCATAGAGGGTATTGAACGTATGAAAGAACTCTTCCTGCGTCCGCTCTTTGCCCGCCAGAAATTGAATGTCGTCGATCATCAACATATCGACGTTGCGATACCGCTTACGCAGGTCGATCATCTTGTCATAACGAATAGAATTGATGACTTCGTTCGTAAACTGCTCGGTCGTCAGGTAGGCGATGCGGAGGTCGCTCCGCTCGGCCAGGTAGTTGCCGATCGCATTCAGCAAGTGGGTCTTGCCCAATCCCACACCACCATAGAGAAACAGGGGGTTGTAGGCTTTGGCCGGTTGTTCGGCCACGGCCATACAGGCCGCGTGGGCGAACTGGTTTCCTGCCCCGACCACGAAACTCTTGAAGGTATATTTGGGATTCAATTGCACGCCGCGTTTTGATCGAGACGCAACGAATCCACGCCCGGCCGTATCCGCCGGCCCACTCTCCTGTTGAGCGGGCGAAGAGGAGGGAGCCTGCTTGTGATTGACGACAAAGGACACGTCCAAGTGGCCGCCCCCTTGCGCAACGGAAACCGCTTCCGCCAGGAGATCGCGGTAATGCTCTCCTAACCACTCGCCGAAAAACTTGTTCGGGACTGCAAGATACGCCGTCGTCTCTTCAATCCGGTCGAGTACAACAGGAGTGAACCAGGTTTCAAAGACCTGCTTCGGAACCTTTTCCTGAATGTACACCAGGGCGTCATTCCACATCTAATTAGTCCTATAAACTCAATATCTTATGAATGTTCACAGCCTTATACACAGGTGTGGATAAATACATAGGAAGCCCTGGTTTTATTGATCGCTCAATGAGAAGACGCGCGCGCTTCTTGTGGACATCTGAGAGACCGGCCGACTGTTCATCTTTTCCGTGCACACGTACCCTCACCTTATCCCTGAACGCCCCCTGCCTTATACACCATCTCATCAACATGGGCTAGGCTCTTCGATCGTCAACGCCCACGGACCTCTTCGCATTCATCCACAGAACCCACATAGCCTACTCCTACTCCGACGGCTCCGGTTCTTCTCTTTATTAGGAAGATAACTAAGAGAAGAGAGCCGGATCACAGCACAATGGTTGAATCATGCTCCGCAATCAAGCCGACTAGCTCTCGATAGGAGATGATTTTTCCGGAAGCGGCGGTTGCCGCACTGCCTGATGCAGATGGAAGCACGTAAATCGGTCCGGGGAACGCCGGTGAAGACCCCACCGCCTCTTCCAGGAGGACCAACGAGCAGACGCCTGACGACACATCCGTCGATGCGGAAGGCAACAGGGATTGAGCCGGATCAGAAATCGGTCGTCGGAGTAGATACAACGTTTTACGGGCAGACATGAGATTCCATAGAAGTTAAAAGACCAATACCCGGTCGGCTGCGGCCATGGCCTGCCGGGCCGATTCAGAAGAACCGACAGTGACTGCGAATCCCTCTTGAAGCTCGGGAGCCGGGCCGGATGGAAACACCAGGAGAAACGGAATCTGGAGATGCTCGAAGGAGGGAAGATACTTTTCGAGAATCTCGATATCGACGATATCATCCGTCTCTTCCGCCAGCAGCTGAACGGCCTGTCCCATGAGAATCACCGTAATCGGGTTCTCTCCGGCAGCCAATCCCAATGCGATGCGCAAGGCCTCGACCGGACGAGCAGACGTTCGCGGGTCTTCACGAATAATCAGCACGATGGATGTAGTGGCCGCCACAGTCGTTCCTTCAGACAATCGTCTCATGTAAAAGCCAGAAACCGGTCGCAGCCGTTCACAATATTCGACAGCACGACCAGGCCGCAGAGAGAAATGCGGGAATCGAGAGCATCGGTCGAGACTCCATGCTGCTGGCATCCATAGGCGCAGACAAACAATTTTATACCTCGGCCAACGAGTTCGGTATAACGAGGGTCACGAAGATTCTTCACTCCCTCATCGATGAAATATAGATAGAGATCAGCACCTTCGGTCAGCGCCTCAGAAGCGAGCTGAGCCACCGTCTCGACGCTGGGGTGTGAGGGGGGTGTGGATAACAGGATGCCGAACTTCTTGGCGCTCATAGGAATTTTGTCTGTGGATAATCTTTAAGAGTGATTAAGAATCAATAACTTATAGATGTAAAATAGAATGCGGAGCGTACGAATTCTCGGAGGGAAAGTCAACTAGAAAAAGGGCTCTGAATTACCTGTTGACGAGCCTGGTGCGGAGGGCGGTGGCGAGGTCTGAAATCGGGATGTCTTCCTGGGCTTTTGTCTGCATATTCCGGAGGGTGGCGACACCTTTCGTCACTTCATCGTCACCAAGGAGGATCGTATAGAGAGCATTGAGGCGATCGGCCTGACGCAAGTGGGCCTTGAGTGACGCCGCACGGAAATCCATGTCAGCCGGCACTCCGGTTCGACGGAGTTCATCGAGCAGCGTAAATCCGACACCGACAGCCTGAGTGCCAAAAGCAGCGACATAGACCCGAGGAATGGCCGGCACGACCACTGTCTCCGGTAACATCAGTGCAATCCGTTCCAGCCCGACGGCGAATCCGACCGCCGGCACGGCGGCTCCACCAAGCTGTTCGACGAGACCGTCATAGCGTCCACCGGCACCGACGGCATTCTGCGCACCCAAATGGGAGCAGGTAACCTCGAATGCGGTGAGACAGTAATAGTCCAGGCCACGGACGAGCCGAGTGTTCATGTGAAACGGGATACCCACCGATTGCAGGCCGGTCGTCACGCGCTCGAAATGGTCCCGCGCTGCGGGTGACAAGGAATCGGCCAGGCAGGGAGCATCCTCGGTAGCCGATCGGCATTCCGGAACTTTACAGTCGAGAACACGTAACGGATTCGTCTCGATCCGGCGCTGGCAATTCCCGCAGAGGCGACTTTCCACACCGTTCAGAAACGCTACCAGGAGCGGTTTGTACCGGGCCCGGTCCTCCGCATACCCTAGATTGTTGATTTCCAGGGTCAATCCCGGCAGCGTGAGGTCGGACAAGAGTCGCCACAGCAGCGACATGACTTCGACATCGGCCCGCGGGTCGGCCACACCGAACGATTCCACCCCGAACTGATGAAATTGCCGCAAACGCCCGGCCTGGGGACGCTCGTGGCGGAACATCGGCCCGGCGTAACAATATTTTTGCGGCCGCGGATCGGCGGCCCGGTTGTGCTCGATGAATGCCCGGACTGTCCCGGCCGTCCCTTCCGGGCGCAGGGTCAGGGACGATCCGTCGCGATCGGCGAAGGTGTACATTTCCTTCTCGACGATATCGGTCGAGGCGCCGATGCTGCGCGCGAACAAGGTCGTGGTCTCGAAAATCGGGACGCGGATCTCTTGAAAGCCGTAACGGAGGGCCCACTGTCTGGCGGTATCTTCGATGAATCGCCAGCGAGGGGACTCCTCAGGCAGGAGATCTTTCACACCCTTAATCGCTTTAATCATGGCTCTGTTATTGGGTCTCCCGGGAGTTCGAGCGGGACTATAGCGGCGGTCCAGCGGGCAAGTCAACGCGGCAAGCTCCGTATCTCGTGAAGCGTCATCCGTATCTCGCTCTGGGCTTCACGAGCGAGAAGAGACGAGAGACGACCGTGTTGCGCCGGCCTTTCTGCGAGAGTATAGTGCCCACCTTGTAAACACGGGCGTCCACAAGTACTCTGCTCAATCACAAGCCGCTGGACTCGCTTCTCTAAGACTATGACTACTCAAGGCCGCCGTGTGATCGCCCTGGCTCCGATGCCGCCGGAAAAATCCGCCTATGCCCTCGCGCGGTATAGCCGGTCCCCGGACTCCATCGAAGAGAGCATCAAATGGGTCCACGGCCATTCCTCTGAAAAATTCTGGGAACAGTTTTATTTCGACTACGGCCATGGTTCGATCGCGGACCTGGGCCATGTGATCATTTGCTTCGAACAGATCTCCGAGCTGGCCGCCATCCGCCTGGAGGATGAACCCGTGTGGGACGGACAGGCCAAGTCGAGCCGGTATCAGAACTTTGCGTCGACCAGCTGGTTCGTACCGGATACCATTCGCGGGCAGGAGACCGAAGCGACGTATCTCGGCATTCTCCGAAGTCTCGCGACGGTCTACCGTGCCCTCCATGACCCCTTGAGCCAGTTTCTCACCGAACGGGAGCCTCGACCCGAGCACATGACCCCCGCAGCCTATCAACGGGCGATCACCGCGCGGGCATTCGATGTGACCCGATATCTGCTACCGCTGGCGGCGCAGACGAACGTCGGCCAGGTCGTCAGCATTCGCACCCTCGAAAAGCAGATTACCCGCCTGTTGTCGTCTCAGCTGCCGGAACTTCGCCTGCTGGGAGAAGAGCTGCAGGAAGCCTGTCGGAAAGCGCCGGTCAATCTCTGGGGCGAACTGTCCGGACAGGCGGCAGGCTTGGGCGAACCCATGGCGCCGACCCTCGCGCGGTATGCCAAACCGAATGTGTATCAGGCAGAGGTCTACAGCGACCTGGCCCGGTATGCGAAGGAAGCGCTGAAGGGCACCGGGTTGGATCAACCGACCGCCTGGGGCGCCGCGGAACCGGTGGACTTGATCGAGCCGCACCATCCGCTCGACGAAGTCGTCGCCACGCTGCTCTATCGCGCCTCGCAAGCCCCCTATCGAAAGATCCTCGCGGTCGTGCGGGACTGGACGGAGAAACAGAAGCAGGACACCATCGAAATCGCCTTTCAGAAACGCGGGCCGCATGACGAATTGATCAAGGAGTTCCGCAGCGGGTATGCCTTTGTGTTCGATGTGATGATGGACATCGGCGGGTGGCGCGACATGCACCGGCACCGGCGCTGCCAGCAGGTGCAGCAGAACTTCACCACGGTGCACGGGTTCGAGACACCGCCCATTCTGGCGGAAGCGGGGCTCGACCACGAATACCGCAAAGCCATGGGGCATGTAAAATCCGATATCGAACAACTCCGGAAATCGAGCCAGGAAGCGGCCATGTATGCCATCCCGTTCGGATTTTCCGTGCGCTGCCTCTTCAAGATGGACTATGCGGAAGCGGAATACATTGCGAAATTGCGTTCCGGGGTGAAGGGGCACTGGTCCTATCGCACCATCGCCTGGCTCATGAAACAGAAACTGACCGAACGATATCCCATTCTCGGCGCGCGCATGCAGGCGACTCCGCCGGATGTGCAGGACGCGCTGACGCGCTGAGCGGCGCGCCGCTTTCATCATGAGCACGCACCAAGACAGAATCGAAACGGCCCTCCTGGCAGACGACTGGGACCGGGTCGGGTATGAGGCGTCGGAATGGGCCCGCGCGCTGGAGACCGCCGGTGAAAAAGATCCTCGCCCGTACTTCGCCTTGAACGTCACCCACCTGATTCGCGGGGAATTCGCCGACGCCTGGCGGGTGTATGCCCGCGCGCTGCAGGAGACGGACGACATCGAGCGCGTCCGGGAGTGGGTGCACTCCATCGCGGATCGGCACGCCGGCAATGCTCAGACGCATCTGGTGCAGGGATTGTTTCTGGCGCAGTCCGGCCAGTCGGAACAGTCGATGGCGTCCTACAAAGAGGCCGCGAAGCTGGCTCCGCAATCGCCCTATCCCCATTATTTTCTGGCCCAGATTCACGAGCGGGCGGCGCATTTGGAGATGGCGATCAAGGAATATCGCGAGGCGGTCAAGCTCGCTCCGACATTTGCGCCGGCGCGCACGAACCTCGGCGTGGCCTACCAGGAGCAGGGGCGGCTTGAAATGGCCATTCCCCAATATCGCGAAGTGATCAAGCTGAATCCCCACGACGCGCTGGCCCATGCCAATCTCGGCTGTGCGCTTGCGGAGCAGGGCAAATTCGAACCGGCGCTGCAAGCCTACAAAGAAGCTCTACGGCTCAATCCGCGAGATGCGGAAATCCATTTCGCCCTCGGCGGAGTTTATGAGACCAAGGGGCGGACCGATCTTGCCCTCAAGGAATACCGCGAAGCGACGCAGCTCAATCCGGAACTCGCCTCGGCCCATACCGCGCTTGGTTGGCTGTTGATGGAGCAATCGAGAGCATCGGAGGCCATGGAGGCCTTCAGCAAAGCCGTGAAGGCCAACCCGGAGGAGGCCCAGGCCCTCTACGGCATCGGGAGGATTTACGCCGCCAAGGGCAAGCGGGAAAGTGCCGCCGAAAACTTCTCCAAAGCCATCCGCTTCGAAAAAGATCCCACCAAAAAAAACGCCATCATGAACGCCCTCTTCGCCAGCGGCCAGACAGGGGATTGAGCAGCCGAGGGATGTGCTTCCTTGCTCGCGGATCGCGCGCCCTTGGAAGGACCTCGATCGACGCGCGGAGGGGAAGCACATCATCTCAGCTCCTCTGGAGAGGTTATGTGGACGGTTGTTGCCCAAACCCTGGACCGCTAACAGTTCATGGCTATCCACGAATCAAGGCGACATGTCATAGCGGTAGAAACACCTTCGGGTGCTTACAAGATCTTTGCACTCGGGTACAACAAAAGGGACGGCAGTTTGTTCATAGATCTGCCGTACCTGAAGTGTGATGGTTTAGTCGGTGCCGCCACTGGAATTCGTAATGAAGCAGGTGGTCTTTCTGATCGCGACTTCATTCCTTTTGGAACTACCAAATATGGCATCAAGTTTTCCTACCATCCAGATGGGCGTACCCATTTCTCCCAAGACGGAAAGATACGCACGAATCTTTCACATAATGGTATGGCACTCTCTAAGAAAACGGGTCCCATTTGCACCATTATTGCACATCGCTTATGCGAGTTTACCCGTGTAAGCCAGCAAGATCTGCGAAAAGATTCCACCAAGAAGGGGATCTGCGCATTGATCTCATCTGTTGAGTTGCCCGGAGCAGTTTTCACGGTTTTCTTGAAATCTGAGAATGATCTGAAGTCGTCACCCTCCACGGGTGTAGGTTCTCCAGTCGGGGAGATGACAACGCCAACTGAGACCATCGCTCTCCCAGCCATTGCGATCGGACAGCCCTTGATGGACAGATGTCATGATAGGGTCCTGATAGTTGCATATCGACCGCTTAGTGTAGCCTCGATAGTCCCTGAATCATACTTGCTCTTCCAAGGTCCATACGTAGAAACTCAAGATGAGGCTATCCCTAAAGGCAAACTTGTCACCCAATCAGTTGTCTATCCAGCTTGCCTAGCCGGTGATCTTATCCGATCGATTTCATCGATCGATCTCTAAGCGACAAATCAAATTAAGAACTTGCGGATGCGGTGTAGGTAGCGGAAGGAGCTACAGAGCGCTTTATTTATGGGAGACGGTTCACGAGCGACGAGTTTTTTGGCTCACGGATGGCGCCTTGAAGGAGGGGCTTCTGCATGACCCGATTTCCAGAGGCTGTGAGTATCCGTCGCGTCTGGTCCGCTTGACCCCTCGGGAGGCATCGGCTAGGGTCCATTGCGGCCGAGCATCGGCGCAGTTTGAATTTCGAGGTCATTTCTTACCTCGAACAGATGACTCCCAGCACCCCCATCGATGCTGAGTCCTTGCTTGCCAGGGCGCGGGCGGTCCGCCGTATCCCCAAAGGCGTTCGACTCAACGATCGCCTACTCCGTGATTTCAGAGTGGGATTCTGAAGGCCTTTCCAACAGTCGTCATCTCTCCATTGCCTTTTGCCGACCTGACAGGAATGTCACAGATCAGCACCACTCGGCTGCTCAAAATTTTCTCCAGCCAGGCCGCAGGGAGTTCGGACGCCGAGGCGTACTGTTCCTGTACGTCGAGGTGGACGGACGACTGAGAACGAAGCTGGAGGGAATTTTCAGCAGCCGGTTACAGTTCCCGGATGGCGCCCTGGAGGACGGTCATCTGGGTCATGGGATCTCCGGAGGCTTGAAGCTCCGTGCGGATCTGGTCTTTGAGGTAACTGGTGTACCCGATTTTGTCGAGGAGGAGGTCGAGGAAACGCTCGGAGGACAGCAGGGTCTGAGCCTTCAGCTCTTCGATGGTCTCGTCGCTCACCGGCACATAACTGCTGCCGATGTGGAAGATGATGTTGTAGTGGCGATCTCGCCCGAGCCGTTCAAACCGTAGTCCCTTCACGTGCCGTCCTTCCTCTTACAGGCCAACGGGGGCACATTGTAGACAATCACCGGTGAGAAGACAAGGTCGGCTGCCCGGCCCGCGGGCTCACCAGCCGCGGGTTCCCGGTCTGCCGGTCAGGACTTGGCGCTCTTCTTGCCGAAATATTCGCGCCGGCTGACGGCGACATCGGAGACGAACATGACACCCGAATGTCGCTCGAACAGCGGCCGGAGCCCGGCCAGCAGCGGTTCCACCTTTTCCTCCGGCACCACCGCCATAATCATGACCAGGCTCTCCTGCTCGCTGAACATGAAATGGGCTTCACGCAGGCCATGATGGCCCTTCCCCGAGATATTGCCGATGATGGTGTAGCCGGTCGCCTCCACTTTGTCCAATAACTCGGTGACAAAGGGCCGGTGCTCACCCGACACGATGACGCGAATTTCTTTCATGGGATGCAACGTGAGTGCGGCCATGTCTCCACTCCTTTGAAAAGAGGTCTCTTCCGAGGTGATGCCGGTTGCAATCTATGTGTCACTGGGATTCCTCACGCGGCGCCAGACACCCGAGGGCATGTAGCGGTACCAGATGCCGTCCTCAGGGTCCAGCGCAGCCAGGTGCACCCACTCGTTGTGATAGAAATGTTGCAGCACTTCGTGCCGCGCAATGAGTTTCTCGATCCGCGGGCGCGAGGTTTCCACCAGCGTCAGGAGGCGCATGGGTTCATGATAGGGCAGGTCGTCGTTCATGACGGTTTGCCGGGCCAGCCCGAGCCGGAGATCGCTCCAGGGGCCCGACATGATGCCGATGCGGCCGACGACGTTGTGATAGATCTTGCTTCCGCTTCCATAGACCTCGTTGTCCACGGCCGAGAAATAATGCTCCATGTTGATCCACTGGGCGACCACTTGGGGCGCGGTCAGCAGCACTTCCAGCCAGCGGTCCGTCGGATCTTCCCGATAGTCGTACGAGTGAAGGAAGACGCGCCCGGCCAGGTTCAATCCCTTGGTCAGCTCCCGGCGGCCGATGATGAAAGTTGTGTTGCCGGACAGGCCCCATTCCGGCCGCACCTGGCTCCAGTCCGCGCTCCGTCCGGCTACATGCGCCGAGGCCTGGTTGAGAGGCAGGACAGTCCTCACATCGGGGAACCGGCTGCAGCGCTCCTGGCTGGTCAACTGCGCGGCTTCGCGTAAATCGTCGTACAGTCGGGCCACGTCCTTGCGGTGGGTCGGCGGCGCATCTTCGAGATCGAACAGGTGCACCTCGTCCGTCGTGGTATCGACCTGCCCGGCGAGGAAGTGGGTGTCTGACGGGATTTCGATGCCGCGTTTCGCCAGCCGTTCCCGCACCGGCGGACGATTGGCCATCGCCGCCAGCACGCGCGCGTTTGGTTTGCCTTCGTTTCCGCCGCAGGCGCCGCAGTCCAGCGCCGACTCGAACGGGTTGTTCTCGGTGGTGCTGCCATGGGCGCAGAAGAGCACGAGGCGGGCGAAATTTCTCACCAGGCCCATCATGCGCAGGGCGGTTTCCACGGTCAGAACCTGTTCTTCGAGCGTGAAGCCGGTCCGCGTGATCCGTTCTTTCTGGCGGGAGGCCGCGCGGCGATTGATCCGGTAGTGCCGTTGGAGTTCTTCGAGGAAGGTGGTGAGTTGGTCGGCGGAGAGATCGACCGATTTGGCCGCGTCGCTGAGGAACGGTTCCACCGGCGCATCGTCGTCCAGCGCGCGTCGCCGCAGGGCCTCGACGAATTCGGCATCAACCTGCGATCCATGCAGGCCGAGCCGGTCGCGCAGCGCTTTCCAGATCAAGGCCCGTTGTTCGGAGACCATCATTTCCTCGGTTTCGGCCGGCGCCAGTTTGTCCACCGTAAGAATCGTGGCGATGGGGGGGACAAATAACCGCCGCACCCAATTGGTCAATCGTTTGTAGAGGGCGGGCCACATCGTCTTGCCCATCATGGGCAGCGCGTAGAACCAGCCCAGCGACTCCACCATGACATAGGGGGTGACGACGTTCTCCTTGAGATCGTGCAGCAGCGTATGTCCCGCGTGGACCAGTTTCGCGCGCGACTGGTGTTTGGACACGTAGTGATCCAGATAGCTGCGGGGGATCTCCCGCACCTCGTTTTTCGCGCGCATGATGACCGGGAACTGCTCGGTCTCGTGTTCTTTGCCCCAGGCCCGATACCGGATGAAGACCGCGAAGAAACCGGCAAACCCATAGGTGTCGTTCGCGCCGGTGGATTCCAGGTGGCGGCGGAACGGCTCGGAGCGCACATCGATGCAAAAGACCGATTGGGAATGGGGCCGCACCGGCGGATGGTGCTCGGCGGAGACCGGTTGGGGTTTGACCGGCGCGCGCAGCAACATGCCGAAGAGGTGATCCTGATACCCGGCCTCGAAGGCCTTGAGCCACACCGGACCATGCGCGGATTCCGGAAAGGCGTCGATCCAATCCAGCAAGGTGCGAAGGGCCGTCAGCGGACCGTCCATCAGCAGGGCCGGAACGATCTCGAGCGCTTGGGCCAGCGTGAGCAGGCGTCGCGCCATGAGCCGCTGGGCCGCCCGTTCGCGGCGCGGTCCGAATTCGATCTGATCGTGATGGGTGAGTGGCTCCCATTCAGGGGCGAGGGCCGGCGTGCCCTGCTGACGGTGTCTCGTGTCGGCATGCAGCCGGGCGACACGGTCGGCCATGGAGGCGGGAAGTCGTCCGGCGGCCCATTCCTTGTGCATGAAGTACGCATGCGACTGCTGCGCCATGTAGGCCATCACCGCGGGATAGTCCCCGTCGATGCCCAATTCTTCCCGGCAGACTTTCTGGACCAGTTCGCGCACATACCACAAGCGCACGGCGAGAAACTTCACCAGCCCGACGGGGTAGGCCTGCTGCCAGGCATAGCCGGTTTCTTCCGCGCGCCATTTGATGAAGCCGGCCCAACCCGGGAGGGCTGCAAGTTGGAGCGACAGGTAGTCCTGCCGGAATGTCACGGGGATTGCCAGCGCGTCCAGGCAGTCCAATACGGCGTCTTCGGGATGTTCCGGCAGCGCCGCAATTTTCCGGCGGCTGTCCGCAATGCCGCACGTTGTCCATTCTTTCCCGGCCACTTGCTTCCAGGCGGCGTAGAGGCCCTGATCCCGACCCGGCATCGGCCAGGTGGCGTGGCCTTCGTCCAGAAACGCTTCGCACCATTTGATTAGTTCGCTGTTGATCAGTTCGACGATCCGGGTGCCCAGTGTCTGGTCGCACCAGTTGGAGAGGGTGAGATGATGTCCGAGAGCATCCGAATCCGCACGGACCGTGGCGGCCATCCGTTCCGCCACCGTTGGTGTGGAGAACGAGCCCAGTCGTTCGGCCAGTGCCTCGACCTGCTCCTCGTTCGGCTCACGTTCCATCAATCGATCGAGTGGTTCGTCGGTCGCGGTAGAGAGACCATGGGTCAGGCAGGCTCGCAACACTTCTCGATGGGCAATGCGGCAGGGGCCGAGATCGACTTCCTGCTCGAGCGCGAGGGCCGCCAGGGCCTCGTCGATATGGCGGACCAGAATCCTGCCTGATTTCAGATAGCGCCGATACACGTCACCGGGGAGATACCCGTTGCCGCCCAGGAATTGGTGGCCACGTCGGACCGTTTCGGTGAACGGGAGATACTCCAGGCTGTGGAGCGGATTGTGATGGACGAAGGTTCGCATCGGCCAATACTGCGCGATGACTTCGCTGGCGAGACGGATCGTGCCTCGCAGTTCCATGCGGCGGGCTTCGAGGTCTGCCGGGTCGTCGGCGCGGATCACCGGATCCATGTCCCCTCCTGCATGGCGACAGTGGCCGGGGGTGTCGGTATGTACGAGTCGAAAAAGCGCGAGGGGGCCGTACCGAGGGCCAGCAGCAACAACAGCAGCAACACCAACGAGGCGAACTCCGTCTGGCGCAAGTCGTCGTATCGCATATCCATGCGTTGCCGGCCGAAGATGAGTTGTTGCAGGAAATCGGTGTAATACCAGGAGGCTGTGAGCCAGACGATCATGACGACGGCAAAGGGCCCGGAGGGTGTAAACGTGGGCAGGAGCAACATGCCCAGGAACCCGGAAAACACGCCGAAAGGCGGCATGCCCAGCGCGGCGAGCGCCAGGAGCGCCAAGAGGGTACTGAAGCGCGGCATGGGATAGGCGAGCCCGCCGAGTGCGCGGAGATCGATATCGCCATACCGGGCCCGGATGGCATACCAGGCCAGCAGCAGTCCGCTGGCCGCGAGCCCCGCGGCGCTGAGATAGACCGTGGCTTGCATGGGGGCGGTGCCGGTGTCGGCGACATACCACCAGAGCAGGCCGAAAAACGCGAGGGCGGCGTAGGAAAGCCGCGGCAGCGGGCGCGCCTGAATCAGCGCCCGGAGCGAACCGTACACGGCGCCCGCCAATGCCAGAATCGCCACGGTGTGGAGGGTCGTGCCGGTCAGGTTCGGGAGCAGCATCAGCAGGGTATGGAATCCGACGGTCGGCAGCAGGAAGACGAGGAACGCAGGGAGATTGCCCGGTAATCCGGTCAAGGTCGCAATGAATCCGCTGTGAACGGGCAGGAGCGGCAGCAGTGTGGCACAGGTGACCAACAGAGCCACCGTCGAGGCCGGTGTCGGGAGCAACAGGGCCAGCGCAGCCGACATCATGCTCAGTCCGTAGGCCGACAGTCCCCGCCAGGTCTCCGGCGTGGCGCCGGATTGATACCGATACAGGAGGATGCAGAGCAAGCCGGGCAGTATCAAGAGCATGACGTCGTGCGCCGGCGCTTGAGCGGTGAGGATGCCAAGCCCAAGTCCCAGCAGCACCAGCGTCGTCGTCCAGGCCGAAGTATTGTCGCGGTGTAACGGTTGGCCGAGGAGCGAAAGAAACGCCGTCAGCGGGAGCAGGCAGAGAAAAGGCACACCGGCCAGCGTGTCGCCCAGCGCCCAGGGCGTCCCGATGACGACGAGCATACTAGCGACCGTCGTCAGGAGGGCTGAGGTCTTCATTCGCTGGAACGACGTGCGGAGGAGCAGGCTGAGCGCCGCGCCGAGGAAGGGAACGGCCATGAGCAGCCACGGTGTCATCCAGGTCTTGATCATGGCAGGCCTCCGACAGCCTGGGCCGCGCCGTTGTTCGTGTGGCTGCGTTGCATGGTCACGACAGCCGCTTTTCCAGGTGATGGGCGACGAGCGTCACGATCCGGCCGAACTTGAGATACAGCTGATCCAGGTAGAGGCGGTTCATGAACAGGACATAGAGACGGACGAGGAAGACGTCGATCCAACCGGGAATTTTGACCGTGCGCCCATGCGCATGCGCATAGAGATAGACCCAGCTGAGGATCGTCAGCACTGTCGTGCCGACCACCAGACTGTCGAAGAGCCGGCCCGGCAGCGCCGCGGCCTTGAAATACGACGCCACCACCTCCGGATTCGGATACAGAAAATGCGTAAAGCTCTCCACCGCAAAGAGGTATGTGAAGACGACGATGACGAGCGTGACCAGCATGGCGGCGGACACCTTCCAGGAGGCTACGGCGCGAATACGTGTCAGGGAGAGAATCGCCTGCGAGGAGGTAACCCAGATGAAGAACAGGAAAATCACCGTGCCTTGTGAATCGATCAGCGGAATGCGCAAGACACCGTGCGTGACGAGCAGGATCACGAGCGGCAAGAGCAGCGTCGTCAGGAATCCGGTGGACCAGGTGAGATTGGAGAATTCGCTTTCCTCCGCCTCGCGGTCGATTGGCGGAAACGAGGGTTCCTGGCGAGCCTTGTGGATCACATTCCCGCAATTCAGGAACACCGTGCCCTTGAACAGACCGTGGGCGATCAGATGGAACACGGCGAGGGAAAACGCGCCCAGCCCGCATTCCATGATCATATAGCCCATCTGGCCGATCGTCGAAAAGCCGAGCGTCTTCTTGATGTCGTTCTGCGTCAACATCATGGTGGCTCCCAGAATCGCCGTGAGCATGCCGATGACGAACACCACATGCAGGGTGGTCGGGCTCAGACCGTAGAGCGGGGCCAGACGATTCAGCAGGAATCCCCCGGCGTTGATGATGCCCGCGTGCAGCAGTGCGTGGATGGGCGTCGGCGCGTAGAGGGAGCGCGGCAGCCAGGTGTGGATCGGAAATTGTGCCGACTTGCCCATGGCGCCGACGAAAATCAGTAGGGTCACCGCCGTCGCGCCGTTCATCTCCCAGCCGAGGTCCGGCCAAAGGGACAGGGTGACGGGCGTGTCCGCGGCGCGGGCAAACAATGTCTGGAACTCGAATGTGCCGTACAGCGAATAGGCCAGGACGATACCGGCCAGAAACGCCGCATCGCTGAGCCGCAACATCGTAAACGTGTTCGTCGCGCCGGACAGTGTGGCGGCATGCCCGTGGTTGTGTGCAAGCAGAAACAGCAGCCACGAGAGGATCTGCCAGAAGACAAATAACATGACCAGGTTGGCGCTGGACACCATGCAGAGGAGCACCGCGGTCGTGATACCGAGCATCCCGAGATACCGGCGATATCCGCGATCCTGATACATGTAACCCATGGAATAGCGGTAGATGAGCATGGTCACGCCGGTGATGAGAACCATCATGACCGCGCTGAGCCGGTCGATATAGAACCCGATGGGGAAGGCAAGATTGGCGACGGAGGCCGTATCGTAGAACTGGATGGTGACCGGATCTCCGGAGGTGACCGCAACCAGGGCGATGAGGGACCCGAGAAATGCCGCCGCGACGGGGAGCAGCCCGGCTCTGGCATTCTGGTCCTGCTCCGCACGGTCGCCGGTCATCACGATGAAGGCCGTCAACAACGGCAACAGCGGGACGAGCGCGAGAAACGACATGCCGACCCCATGGCACTCATGAAAAGAAAAAGGCCAGCCGACGGTCCTTGAAACAAGGAACCAACGACTGGCCTGCACTGTCCCCGGCTTTTCCCTGAAGGGAAACACCGGCAAGACCCTACTGCCTGTCTCATCACATCCATGTGGTGGGTCCGGGCCACGCGCGATTCACGGCCTCTCGGCGGCACCACCGGAAAACTACGGTAGATGTAGCCGCGCGCCTTTGTAATTGCAAGTAAAAAGTCGGCGCCGCAGGGCTTGCTGGCAAGACCGATGGGCCTGGTCGCCGGCGTCGTGCCGGACCGTTTGCCGACAGCGGTTGAAGGGGGTTGGAGTCTGCACATGGCGGTGACTATAATCGGCCGCGCGTTGTCTCGATCAACCATTCAGAAGGATCTATTGCCTGTGGCGAGCAAGGGAGAGAAGGAAGCCGCTGTCCGGACGGCCATCATCAAGTTCGAGCAGGAATTTCTGGGCCGCGGCCCGGATGAGGTTCGCGTCTTCATTGTGCGGGACATGCTTGTCGTGCGGTTGAAGGGGGTGCTGACACCCGCAGAACGCCAGCTGGCCAAAACGGCCGAAGGTATCGATATGGTGAAACGACTTCGGCAGAACCTCATCGCGCAAGGTCGGGAACGGCTCTGCGAACAAGTGATGGATCTGATCGGTGCGAAAGTGACGGCGCTGTTTACCGACATCGACACCGTGGTCGGGGAGCGCATTTTTGTCTTCACGTTGGAATCGGACATCGAAGCCAATTTCCGGTAACCCTCAGGATCACGAAGCAGGATGACAGTCCATAGTCTCGAAACCCTCACGTTCGATAACAGTTACGCGCGTCTGCCGGAGGTCTTCTACGCCAAGGTGAGCCCGACGCCGTTCTCGGCCGCGCCGTTTCTCATCAGCGCGAACCGGGCCGCGATGGAGTTGCTCGATCTCGACCCGGCGGAAGCGGCGCGACCGGAGTTCGCCGGGGTGTTCGGCGGGAGCCTGCTGATTCCCGGCATGGAACCGCTGGCCATGCTCTACTCCGGCCATCAGTTCGGTGTCTATGTGCCGCAACTCGGCGATGGCCGGGCGATCCTTCTGGGGGAAGTGACGAACGGCCGCGGGGAACGCTGGGATCTGCACCTCAAAGGCGCGGGCATGACGCCCTTCTCGCGCGACGGGGATGGGCGTTCGGTGCTCCGTTCAGCCATCCGTGAATATCTCTGTTGCGAGGCGATGCATGGACTCGGCATCCCGACGACGCGTGCGCTGTGCCTGGTCGGCAGCGACGACAAGGTCTATCGCGAACAGATCGAAACCGGGGCGACGATCGTCCGGATGGCGCCGTCGCATGTGCGCTTCGGCACGTTCGAAATTTTCTACTACCGGAAGCAGCACGAGCATCTGCAGCGGCTGGCCGATTACACCATCGAGATGCATTTCCCTGAACTTGCGCAGGCAGTCGACAAGTATACCCGTTTTTTTGCCGAGGTGGTCCAGCGCACGGCGAAACTGATCGCGCACTGGCAAGCGGTCGGCTGGTCGCATGGCGTGCTCAATACCGACAATATGTCGATCCTGGGCCTCACGCTGGACTATGGCCCATACGGTTTCATGGATGACTACGACCCCGGCTTCATCTGCAACCACTCGGACTATAACGGGCGCTATGCCTTCAACCAGCAGCCCTACATCGGACTCTGGAACCTGAGTTGCCTGGCGCAAACCCTGCTGCCGTTTGCGCCCAAGGAAGAGCTGAAAGCCGCGCTCGATGGTTACCAGACCAGCGTGGATCGGCACTATCACAACCACATGCGTGCCAAATTGGGGTTGGTGGAGGACCGCGCGGAAGATGAGGCCCTGCTGCAAGAACTGAAATCGCTCATGGTCGGCAGCCGGGTCGATTACACGATCTTCTGGCGTGAATTGAGCATGTTTTCATCCGACGCGGGCGCGAAGAACGAACGGCTGCGGGAACATTTCCTGAATCCGGAGCGGTTCGATACCTGGGCCGTTCAGTATCGCGAACGGCTGCAGAGCGAGCAGAGTCGCGACGAAGAGCGACGGATTCGTATGGATCGGGTGAATCCCAAATACGTCCTGCGCAACTATCTCGCCCAAGGGGCCATCGAGAAGGCTCAGCAGAAAGACTATTCCGAGGTTGAACGGTTACTGGCGCTGCTGCAACAGCCCTATACTGAGCAACCCGGCATGAATTCCTACGCCGCCGCGCCCCCGAACTGGGGTAAACACCTCAGCGTCAGCTGCTCGTCGTAGC
>Ga0075163_10001410_pt1 | contig 32409 bp, 23 predicted proteins | sample JI1023141ADNA_FD_71478 | JGI IMG/M metagenome (GOLD analysis project Ga0075163, IMG submission 71478) | Wastewater effluent complex algal communities from Wisconsin, to seasonally profile nutrient transformation and Carbon sequestration -... | ecosystem: Engineered > WWTP > Effluent > Algae...
GGGAACCATTCGAACTTCGACGCGAGCGCCTCGTCCCACGTCACGCTGCGGCCCATGTGCATCGCGGCGCGGCCCATGATGGCGGCGAGGTTCGAGTGCGCTGCACGCTTCGCCTGATTGAAGGGCTTGTTCGTGCGGATCGCTTCGAGGAAGTCGTTCCACTGATTCTGCCACACGGTGTGTTTCTCCTTCGGCGCGCGCCATTCGATGTTCCTGCGGTTGGTGTTCTGGTCTTTGTAAATCTCCACATCGGCGGCATGCGTGTTACCGGAGAACTGCGCGGCCTTCTTGCTGCCATGCACATAGGTGGCGAAGTGGCTCTGCGTCTTCGCGATGTAGCGCACGGTGTGCATGGCGCGGGTGCCGTTTGGGAAGATCCACTCGACATTGAAGGCATCGAGATTCTGGCTGCAATCCGTGCTGTTCGCGGCGCGTCCGCACACGCCCTGCGCGGAGACGGGCAGCGCATCGTGCAGCCAGCAAAGCTCGTCGATCTGATGGATGTCCATCTCCGCCCAAAGGCCGCCGCAGACCCAGTAGAATTTCGTGAAGTTGCGCAACTGCCACTCCAGCTCGCTCTTGTCCGCAGGCTTCGGGCCGAGTCCTCCCGCAGGCCCCATGCGATAGGCGCGAGTGTATTGCAGATCGCCCAACTCACCGGCGCGGAGGCGGCGGATGAGTTCCTCGCGGTTCGGCGAATGGCGGCACATGAGACCAGCGGCAATCTTCACGCCCTTTTTCTCCGCAGCCTCGGCGGCAGCGATCACACGCCGCACACCGACGGGATCGGTGGCGAAGGATTTCTCCATGAAGACATTCACGCCGCGCTCCACGGCATATTCGAGCTGCTGCGGGCGAAAGCCTGCGTAACCGGTGAGCAGCGCGATGTCGCCAGAGCCGGGCCGGAGTGAGTCGATGGCCTTTTTGAAGGCATCGAAGCCGATGAACTGGCGTTCCGAAGGCACATCAATGCGCTCTTGAAACTTGTCGTAGAGAACCGTGTGCGCCCGCTGCAGCCGGTCTTCATACAGATCGGCCATGGCGACCAGCTTTGTGGTGCTGCCTGTGGCTTCCATCGCATTGGCAATGGCACCGCTGCCACGTCCGCCGCTGCCGATGATGGCAAGCTGAATAGTGTCACTGCCCGCCGCATGGACGTGCGGTATGGCGATCCCGGCCAGTGCGGAGGCGGCGACGGCTTTGCCACTTTGCTGGAAGAAATCACGGCGAGTGAGATGGGCTTGGCTGGGTGTGTTCATGGCTGGATTGGGGTTGGATGGGGTTGTCTGTCTGGATCAAATCATCAGAGGCCCGCGAGCACCTCGCTGAGCTTCACCTCGCGTCCGAGTTCGAGGGAGCGTTTGGCGGCTTCGAGCGCGGCGATGACCTCGACTTCCTCCTCGATGGGCACGCTCTCCTTGCCGGTGATGACGAGATCGAGGAATGCCTCCAGCAGGTAGGCGTAAAGGTTCGTCAAGTCGGGCGTGATGCTGCGCCAGCCTTTCTCGCCATAGAGATTGATCTGGTAGCCGCCGCGCATCACCTCTTTGTCAGCGACCATCAGCACGACATCGCGTTTCTCGCCGAAGCGCAGGCGCGCGATGTTCGCGCCGGGCTTGCCGACGTTGATCGCACTGGTCGCGCCTTTGCCGAGCACCGCGTAGGCCATCGAGAGCGCGTGGATGCCATAATAAACGAGTTCGTTGCCGCAGATGACGCTCGCGAGATGTACCTCGCCGAGCTGCGGAAGTTCGTTGCGCAGCTTGATGATGTCTGGCACAAAACGCAGGCTGCTGGCGGACATGAAGCGCGTCTTCGTCTCGCGTGCGAGCTTCGCCACAGCAGCCGCCTCGCGTGCGGTCATGGCGAGCGGTTTGTCGCAGAAAGTGGGCACGCCTTTGCGCAGCGCATGCTCCGCGTATTTCCACTGCGAGCCGCTACCGTCATCGACGATGAGTACGGCATCCACACCGTCGCAGCATTGCTCGGGCGTGTCAGTCACCGTCTCGATGCCGCAGACATCAGCCAGCGCTCGCGCGGCGGCTTTGTCGGTGTCCCAGATCTTCACTACGCGCGCGCCTTCGAGCCTGCGGCCTGATTTAACGAAGGTGCCTTTGAGCTGCTTCGCCCTCTCTTCATCCCAGCCGTTGAACGTGGTGGAGAACGCGGTGCCGTGATGCGAGCCCGGAATTCGCGGCGCTGCTGATCCGTCATAGGTAGGAGCATACGTCGCCGCGCAGATGATGCCGAGCTTCAGCGGCGCTGTTTGGGCGAGCAGTGGAGTGCTGGCCATCGCGGCAAGCGCTCCGGCGGAACGGGATACAAACGAGCGGCGGTCGAGCAGTGGATTCATGGTGGTGCGGGTTCGATGAATTGCGGGGGGAGACGCGGGTTATTTGCCGGACACTGGCCGACCCAAGCAGATGCGGAAGCCATCGCGCGAATCGGAATAGGTCACGTTTCTGATTCCCAGCCGGACGGCGCAGCGCGCATTGCCGGGCACATCGAAATAGTTTCCACCGCGACAGACGGGCCGTGACACGGTGCGATGCTCCGCGTTTTCAAAATAGACCTCCTCGTGCCCACCTTTCGGATCGAAGTGGTCGATGACGAATTCCCACACGCCGCCGCACATGTCGGCGAGGCCAAAACCATTGCGGCCCTTTTCGCCATAGTGATCGACGGGCGAGACAAACGAATAGCCGTCACTCCATGGCACCTTCGCCAGCGGCCAAGCTTTCGTGCGTCCCGGCAGGACATCCATGCTGGAGATGTTCAGACGGCCTTCGCCAGCCTCGATCTCGTTTCCCCACCAGAAATAGCGGCTCTCCTTGCTGCCGCCACGGCATCCATGCTCCCATTCCGCCTCCGTGGGCAGACGGTATTCGAGGCCGTCGGGCAAACGGCCCGCTTTGCGTTCCCGTTCTGTCAGCCACTGGCAGAAGTCCTTCATGTCATTGTAGCTCACACACACGACCGGATAGACATCCTTGTTCGGAAATCCCCAGTTCGGATCACGCCAGCTCTTGCCCTTCAGCGACTTCCACGGATGCACGACCTGCGTTGTGAGGTGATAGCCGTCCCATTCGGGATCGAAGACCTGCGTCTCGCCACCGGGCTTTTCGGCATCGGTCACATAACCGGATTCGTCCACAAAACGTCGGAATTGCCCGACGCTCACCTCCGTGCGTCCCATCCAGAAACCGTTCTTCACACGCGTCAGTCGTGGCTGTTCGCCCTCGAATGACTCGCGCGACGTCCCCGGCTGCGCGCCGCCTTCGATTCCAGTGGCCCACTGTTTTTCCTCCGGCGTACTGCCCATCATGAATTCGCCGGGCGGGATGAAGACGACCTCCAGCGTCACGCCGCCTCCGAGAGCGATCTGCTTGGAGTCACCCTTTGCCGGCTCTGCGGAGAAAGCGAGACCGGAGACACCGGCGATGATCGTCGAAGTGAAAAAGAAGCGAAGGATCAGGTTCATGGCGGTGGTTATCCGTGTGTTGATTTTCAAATCCTGATCACTTGTCCTGTGCGGGCCGACTCCTCCGCCGCGAGACAAGCGCGCACGGCCTCCCGTGATTCTTCAGGCGTGATGACGGTGGGCTTCTCGCCTATGGCGACGCAGTTCACGAAGTAAGCAAGTTCATCGCGCAAAGCGCCACGAAGCTGGCCGTGAATCGTCGGCCAGTAGGTTGTGTCCGGGCAACGGGTGCCCTTGCTGTCCACGATCATGAGATTGGGATGCGTGTCGTGGATGGAGATAGAGCCCTCGGTGCCGATGACTTCGAGACGCTCGTCGATTTGAAACGGCGTGGTGTCCGGCAGACACCACACGGACTCCAAAATGCACGACGCGCCGCTCTCCAGCCGATACATCACCTGCCCTAGATCGGGGTTCGCGTGCTGGCGCACTTGCACGGTCTGCGCATACGCGGACACGGCGCGTGATCCGCTAAACCAGAACATCAAGTCGGTGTCATGCACGCCGTCGCCGATGATGGGCCCGATCTTGTCGAGCACGCTTGCACCAACCCACGCGGGCAGGTTCCGGCGCGCATACATCGAGATGATCTTGCCGATCTTGCCTGCGGCGATCTCCTGCTTCGCTGCTGCGTAGCGCGGATTAAAGCGACAGATGTGACCGGTCATGAAGAAGCTTTTTGCCGCGTTGGCAGCATCGACGATTGCGTCACAGTCGGCGACCGTGGATGCCATCGGCTTCTCCAAAAAGACGTGCTTCCCGGCCTGAAGCGCGGCCACGGCAGGCGCGGCGTGCTGATCCCACATCGTGGTGATGCTCACGGACTCCAGCTCGGGATCGGCCAGCATCGCGTGGTAGTCGGCGAAGGTCTTCTTCGCGCCAAACTTCTTCGCCACCTCAGCCAACCGTTCGGAGTTGCGCGTGCAGACCGCGTAGATTTCAACATTGGGAATTGCTGCGAGCGCTTCGCAATGCTTCTCGCCGAACCAGCCGAGACCGAGGACGCCGTGTTTCACTTTTTTCATGGTTGGAGTGGTGGATTATCGTTGATGTCAGGGATGAACGGGGCCGTCGCACTTGCTCAGTCCTGCGAGCGCGCTAGCGCCTGTCAGCACGCGGAGTTTGAGCTGGTAGTTTCTCGTCTCGCCCGGTTCGAGGAATTGCTTCGCAAGCTTGTGCTTGTCGCGCGCGCTGCCGAGCAGCGAGCCGGAAAATGGCTCCAGTCCGCTGACGTAACTGCGGTGTGGGCCGTAGTGCTGCCAGTTCGCCATGCGTGGCAGCGCCTTCTTCGGATAGCTGATTTCGAGGCCGAGCTTGAGCTTGTCGTTGATGAGGCCGATGCGGCACCAGCCGTCGCGTTCCGCCTCGGTGTCCACGATCAATCCGCGCTCGCCGCTGCCCGCGTGTTCCGGCAGCGAAGCGGGCACGCGCTTGAGCTTGTTCATCGCCGCGGCGGCGAGTGGCTGCACGATGTCCTGCCCCGGTCGTGGCGGCACGGTCCAATACTCCGATTTGCCACTATAGATAAAGCGCGCGTTTTGGTCGAGCAGCGGATAGCCGATATTGCAGTGATAGAGCCAATGATGTACCACGCGCGTGTCACCTCGATTCGTCACCCCGTCCTCGATGCAAATCTCCGGCACACCAAGCGTGCAGCGGATCGTGCGGCGGATTTCAAACACCGGTCCGAAGAACCGCGAGTCGCGCACCAGGAGGCCGAGTTCCATTTCATGGCGGTCACGATGCGGATCAGGATTGCGTAGCGTCTCAATCTGCGCCGACTGACTGGAATAGCGGCCATGCAGCGAGGTCTTCACTCCGTCTTCCTCGCGCGGACCGCCCATGTATTCCGGACCGCATGTCGTCACCAGTCCGCCCGCCCATCCTCGCAGCCACTCGATACCCGTGTGATACGCCGGACTCGGCGGCAGAAATCCGTTCGGCGAGAGCCAAGCGAGTGCGAATTGATTGAAGCTCGCGTCCACGATGTCGCCGCCACGATCCAGCGCGACGGTGAAACGTAAACCCGCGCCCGTGTCGAACAACGCCACGCGCGTCGCGCACCCGCCGCCCGCGCCCGGCGAATCGAGCGTGCCCGTGCGGATGCCGCCGAATTGCAGCGCGTTTTCAAATTTGGCGAGGTCTGGTTTCATCGTGTGTCTTTGTTCCGAACTGAATACTGAGCACTGATCACTGAATACTTTCCCACTCACCACGGCGGCAGCGCCATCGTGCCGCCATCGAGCACGATGGATGTGCCGTTGATGTAGCCCGCGTCATCGCTCAACAGGAACGCCGCCGTTTGTGCGATGTCGATGGGCTGGCCAAGTCGGCGCACGGGAATGCGGCGTGCGACATCGGCGTAAAGTTCGGCGACGGATTTGTCCCAGCCCTCGCAGCTCGCCGCGAGCATCGGGGTGTCGATGGTGCCGGGGCAGATGCCGACGACGCGCACCTTACCCGCATGATCCACCGCGAGACAGCGAATCAGGGACTCCAGCGCGCCCTTCGACGCACAGTAAAGCGCGTGCGCCGGAAAACCAATAAACGCTGCCACCGATGTGGTGACGAGAAACACTCCCTGGCCCTGCTTCTCCATCACGGGAATGACGTGCTTCGCGGTCCAGAACACACTTTTCACATTCACGCCCATGAGCTTGTCCCATGCGGCCTCGTCGAAGTCGGTGACCTTGCCCTTGCCCCAGACGCCCGCGTTGCAATGCACGCCCTCGATGCGGCCGTAGTGATCGAGCGCGCTCTTCACCATCGCTTGCACGCTGTCTTCTCGCGACACATCGGCGAAAACAAATCGAACGTCGTGCCCGGCATCGCGCAGTGCTTTTTCAAGAGCGGTTCCGCGCTCCTGTTGATTCGATGCGATGACCACACACGCGCCGAGCGATGCGAAATGCCGGCTGCACGCCTCGCCAATGCCCGACGTGCCGCCGGTGACCAGAATGACTTTGTCTTTGATGTTCATGATTTCACCTCCAGGGAAGATCGCTTTCGTTCTCGAACTGCATGTATTCGATGACCGCACCGTCCTTTAGCATGAATGCCACGGTGAAGTTCGGCGACGGCTGGAAGGGCTCGAGGATCACGTCCTCGCCCTTGATGGCGGCATGGATGTCGTCCACGCGATACGCGACGTGCGGCAGGTTGCGCACGGGGCCGGTGACGGGACTGTCCGGCTCAAAGCGCAGATACTCGACGAGGTATGGATGCTTGCGCGGGTCGGTGACCCACACCTTGGTGTCTTCGACGAAATATTCGCCGGGATGGCTCTCGTCAGTTGGCAGGCCGATGTGATGGAAGGTTTTCATAGTTTCGATGTTCTTTCTGCAATGGCGCGGTCGGCCATGCGGAAGAAATCATTCTCCGGGGCGTAACCGAGCACCGTGCGGGCGCGGGTGATGTTGATCTCGAAAGGGTGACACTTAGGGTTGGGAATCTCGATCGTCGGCACAGCGAGCTGTTTGGACAGGTAATCTGCCGCGACGCGGTAATCGAAGGCCGACGGCCCGGCGATGTTGAAGGTCTGGCCGAATGCGGACGGATTGTCGATCATGCGATCAAAAGCCTGCATCACGTCATCCACATGCACGATGTGCCGACGCAGCGGCGCGCCGATCGCGTCCGTGAGCATGGGAATGCGCTCCTGTTTGGCCCGCACAAGCGCGAGCACATCTTCGCTCACTTCGCCAAAGCCGTGACCTGGCTCGGCTGGGTTCACGTTGTTGAGCAGCGAGAAGTGATTCAGCAAGTCGTCCTGCTCAAACACCCACGACGAGCGCAGCACCGTGACCGGCACGCCGTATTGCACCGCATACTGCGCGGCCATCGTCTCTTCCATGACCTTCGAGAAGGCATAGTAGCCTGGATAGGCTGTGAGGTGATGATTTTCGTCGATGGGGATCGGCTGTGGATAAAACCAGATGCCCTGTGCTGCATCGCCGCCGAAGAGGATGAACTGCTTCACACCTTGGTGGCGGCAGGCTTCGAGAATGTTGAAAGTGCCGCGCACACTCACGTCAAAGAAGGTGTCCGCGTCTTCCTTGGTCGTGGCGAGCTGCACCACGATGTCCGCGCCGCGCACTGTTTCGTTCACCGCCTTCGCATCCGTGATGCTGCCGGTCACCGAGGTGATGTTCTCGCCCTCCACCGGCGTACGATGCACGAGCGCCCTCACCGCAAACCCGCGCCGTGCCAGAACCGCCAGCGCGTGGCGTCCGAGTTTTCCGCTGGCTCCAAAGATGGCGACAGTCTTTTTCATGCGACGAGTATAACGCCACTTGAAGGCTCAAAGCATTGGCCGGGAGCGTCAACCTTTGGTATTTTCCGGCCATGAACGAACAACGCGGGGCGCAGCAGTTTCAGCAGGCATTTCTCAAACGCATGGGCGGCGGACTCCAACTCTCGGCGCTCTTCGCCACGCTGCCGATGATCGCCTTCCTGGCCAAGGACAAGGAAAGCCGCTTCGTCTGCGCCAACGCCCGCACGCTGAAGATCTTCAACCTGGAGCATGAATGGCAAATGCTCGGCAAGATGGACCGTGACTTCTTTCCGCGCGAGCTGGCCGCCAGCTTTGTGGATGAGGACCGGCGCGTGATGCGCACCGGCAAGACGCGCACCTACTACTCGCAAATGGTGCCGGACATCAGCGGCCCGTTGAATTGGTATGTGGTTTCCGTTTCACCTCTGCGCGATGTGCGTGGACACATCTGCGGCGTCGCTCTCGTGCTCTATGACATGCATGAAGTCGGCGGTGTGGCGCAGCCCTTCCAGCAACTGGAACCGGCGTTGCGCCATTTGCACACGCGCTTTCGCGAGACCATCGAGACGAAGCAACTCGCCGCGCTCACGCATCTGTCGGAACGGCAGTTCACCCGGCTTTTCCACAAGCTGCTCGGCGAGCCGCCGATGCGCTATCTCATTCACCAGCGCATTCATGCCGCCTGCCAGGATCTCATCGCCACGGATCACACTGCGGGAGCCATCGCTCTCGAATGCGGCTTTTACGACCAAAGCGCTTTCACCCGTGCCTTCCGGGCTCACACGGGCCTGACTCCCGCCGCGTATCGGCAGCGGCATCTCGATGAGTTGAAGATTGGCGAAGTGTGACGTGGTTGTCTTCTCACTCTCAATTCTTCGCGCGTTCCAAAGCCGCCGCGATTTCCCGCTCGATCACAGGCAGTGGATTGAGCAGGGCGAGCGGATCTTCCACCGGAGTGACCTCATTGGTCTGCGGATTCCAGTTCACGGGGCCGAAGCGGCAGGGGGCGGGATTGCCGGTGAGGATGTGCATCCCGGCATCGTCTTTGTCGAAGTGCCAGAACTCGAACGGGAAATGAATGAAGCCGTGCTTCTCCATCATCGCGCAAATTTCGAGCCGCGTGGCGACATGCTCAGGTGCGACGAAGGGCGAGCGCATCGGTGTGCATTCGCTCATTTCGAGATAGGGATAGCCGCGCCAGACTTCGGTGCCGTCGTCACGACGGAAGACCGAGATGTCGATGGCGGAGCCGGACATGTGCGCGCCGATCTTCGGCATGTTCGCCGTGAGCACGATGGCGCGGCGGAACATCATCTCGGGCGTTGGAATCTGCCCGCCGAGTTCCCACATGGTCTTTTTGAGCACAGTGTCGAACACGGACGGCTTGCGCACGAGCTGGCGCTGCATGTCGAGCGAGCGGAAGCCGTCCTCGATCTTCAAGATCCAGCCGCGCTCGTTCATTTCGCGACCGATGGTGATGACATCGCGTACAAGGCTCTCGCGCAGGAAGTAAACGCGATCCAGATCACCCGCGATCTTGCTGGTGGAGAATTGCATCTCCACATTCGCAGCGGCAGCGGCTTTAGGGATGGAGGCGAAGCGTTCGCCGCATTCGTTCACCGGAAACTCGATGAGCTTCTGTACGATGGCATAGCCTTGTTCCATTTGTTCGGCCCAGTAGGCGCGGCGGGCGGCTTCGTCGTTGTTCATGGCGGTCATGGAGCGGGTTTGCGCACGGCGATGGCCTCGACCTCGTATTTGAGCGAAGGCGGCAGGCAGTTGGTGATGGTGGTGCGCGCAGGTGACGGCTGCGGGAAGTATTCGCGGTAGAGTTGGTTATAGAGCGCCACGTCCTCGGCATCGCGGACGTAGTTTCGTGTCTGAACGACATGGGCGAGGTCGCTGCCGGCGGCTTCGAGCACCTTGCGCACGTTTTCGATGCTGCGGCGGAACTCGCCTTCAAACGTGTCGCTCACGATGTTTCCAGCCTGATCGACGGAGGCCTGGCCGGAAACGAAGATCAAATCGCCAACGACGACGCAGGGGCTGAAGGGCAGATGTGACGTTGGAGTGTCGGGAAGTTGCGGGTAGGAGACGAGCGGGTGTGTCATGAGGGAATGGGATTTGGAGTGAGTGTTTCGTCAGGGATGAGCTTCTTCGTCGCATCCATTGGCAGGATGATGAGACCCGCCAGAACGAAGGCGCCGGCGAGTGTGAAGAAGACGAGTGTTTTGCCATCGCCGCCGCCGATTTTCATGAGCCAGGGCACGAGCAAGGCACCTGCGCTCGCGCCGAAGTTGCCCCACATGTTTCCCCAGCCTCCAGCGGCTGCGGTGGCGCGTCCGCCGACATCGCCCATGAAGGACCACACGGCGGGATTGGCAAGATCGGTGCAGAAGGAAACGACGGCGCAGCAGGCGACGAGCATCCAGGTGGACTCGACGAACGGGCAGCAAATGTAGGCTGCCGCACAGACGAACATGGAGCTGGTCATGGGCAGCAGGCGGCCCGCTCGTAGGCCAAAACGCCGCGTGGCCCAGTCGCAGTAGTAACCACCGGCGATCTGGCCCGCCATGCCGAACGCGAGCACATAGGTGAGCATCTTGCCACCTTCGATCTCACCCACGCCGCGCTCTTTGACGAGGTAAGTCGGCAGCCAGGTCACGAGGAACCCCCAGCCGATGTTTTGCAGCATCTGCGCAGCGGAATTGCACCACAAGCTGGTGCTTTTGCTGAAGCTCCAAAGCGCGCTCTTGAGTTCGATCGCGCTCAGTGGCTTCTCGATCTCCGGCCGGCCGATGAGTGCCAGCTCCGCCGCATTCACCTGCGGATGCTCCTGCGGATTCGAGCGCACCGTTTTCCAAAATACGAGCGCGATGATGAGGCCGACCGCACCATCGATCCACAACGAGGTGCGCCAGTTCCCCATCGTGACAATCATCCAGATCGTCAAAAACGGCGCTAGCGTGCCTCCGATTCGACCGCCCAAAGCGACCATGCCGCTGGCACGCGCACGGCCGGTCAGAGGAATCCATTTGCGGACCAAGGCCATCGACGTGGGATACGCGCCCGACTCTGCTATGCCGCAGAGCAGCCGCGCGATGAGCAGTCCGGCAAAGCCCGTCATGAAACCGGTGAGCATGGTGCAGAGCGACCACAGCACGATATAGAGCGTCAGCATGGGCCGCGCACCGAAACGATCGCTCGCCCAGCCAGCGGGCACTTGAAACAAAGCGTAGGTAAAGAAGAACGCGCTGAGAATGCGGCCGATCTGCTCCTGCGACAGGGCGAGGTCGTTGTTGAACGACATCGACTTCACGATCTCGCCCATGCAGATGCGGTCGAGATACAGGATGAACGCCATCAGCATCGTGACGCCGATGATGCGATGCCGAATGGTGGTTGGCCGTGCTGGATCGGTCATGAGGAGAGATCCAGACTAAGGCTTCACGGTTGGCACAGATTGCAGCCGGGCTTTCTCCTCCGCTTCGCGCTTCACCAAATCTTTGGGATGTTTTGAAAACGACTCAAACACATCCCCGACAACGCGATCCGCGAGCACGCTGAGTTGCTTCAGGATGATCGGCTCGGCCTCGGGTTTGAGCTTGGACATGTTCGGCTCATAGCCACCGACCTTGTAGGCATCCTCGGTGGCGATGTAGCCGATGTTGCCGTTTGAATAACCAACGATGATCGGCGTGGCACGATCCGCGATGGCCTTTTCCAGCTTGAAGCCGTATTCGACCATCGGCTCGCCGGGCATCGTCAGAAAGAGGAACGGTCCGACTTTCATCGCCATCAACTCCGAGGGCACAGGGCCTTCTTTGCCGGGCAGATCAACCACTTCACTCGCCACACGGATCTGATAAAACGATGCGCGTTTCCGCAACTGCTCACGTGTCACGCTCAACGCCGCTGCGCGTGCGACTGCACCACCGAGATCGCGGCCCGCCCATTGAATGTCGGCCTCGTCGGCGCAGCGATACGGATAGCCCGGCAAGTTTGGTCGGATGTCGCCTGCACAGCCTTGCATGAACATCGCCGAGGTCTTCTGACCATAGACCATCTCAACAAAGCTCTGCGCCTCGCCGGGGAAGTCCGCCGTCATCTTCGGGTAGCCCTTTGGATAAGGCTGCGAGCCTTTGTCGCCCCAGGTGAAGAAACATGGGTGACACACCGCATGCATCATCACCGCCATCGGTGTGAGCGACTTGCCGTCATCGAAGCGCAGCACTTTCACGCGCTGATCGTTCAGGCCTTCGGAGTTCAAACGCACGACGGCACGGCCATCGATGGTCTTGCGGCGGTTGATGCCAAATCCGATGTGATCTTCGCCATAGCCGATGTTCACCGTGCGCATGTTGCCTACCGCTTCCTTCGCCGCTGCCGTGAGCTTTTTGATCACGTCCGAGGCCCACCGCATGTTTTCCACCCAACCAGGGCCGGAGTGATTGTGTGAGGCGCAGACCATGATGTTCGTCGCGGGCACGCCGGTTTCCCTTTCAATCGCCGCACGCGCCAGTGCCACCATGTCCTCCCACGCGCCGATGACATCCATCGTCACGATCGCGGCCTTCGTCTCGCCATCATCGAGGATTAAAACACCCGCCCGCAACGGATCGCGCACGCCGGAGACCTGCCGCACATGCCCCACGATCTTGATGGCTGTGGTATCCGTCGGCGTGATGTCGATCTTCGCGACACCCGCCTTCAAGTTCGAGGTGACGGCGAACTGACCGTCGATGACCTGCGCGTGAGATGATGCCAGGGCAAGCCAGGCGAAGACGGGGAGAATACGTGGAAGCATGGGGCTACTACGCTGAGGCCGTCTCCTTGCTGTCAGGAGAGTATTCCCTTCGCCACTTCGCCGCTCACGTTAGTGAGACGAAAATTCCGGCCGCCGTAGTTGAAGGTGAGCTTTGTGTGATCGAGGCCGAGCAGGTGGAGCATCGTGGCGTGCCAGTCGTGTATGTGCATCGGATCGAGCGCAGCTTTGTAGCCGATCTCATCCGTCGCACCGTAAGTCAGGCCACCTTTGACGCCGCCACCGGCCATCCAGATCGAGTAGCCTTTGTGATTGTGATCGCGCCCGTCGCCACTCTGCGCATACGGCGTGCGGCCAAACTCGCCCGCCCACACGACGAGCGTGTCCTTCAGCATGCCGCGTGCTTTCAAATCGGTGAGCAGAGCTGCGATGGGCTGATCGGTGGCCGCGCAGTTCGTCGCGAGTTGCTCTCGCAGACGGTTGTGATGATCCCAGTTGCCCGGTGATGCAATTTCGATGAAACGCACGCCCGCTTCGGCCAATCGACGCGCCAGCAGGCATTGCCGCGCGAACTGATCCTTTCCCAAGCCGATGCCGTAGAGTTTCAGGATGTGCTCCGGCTCGCCTCGCATGTCGAGCACGTTGGGCACCTCGCTCTGCATGCGAAAGGCCAGCTCAAAGGACTCGATTGCTCCCTCGATCTCCGGGTGATGCCCATCGCGCTCCATCTTCCGCTCGTTCAGGCCGCGAATGAGGTCGATCTGCGCGCGCTGAAGATCGCGCGGGACGTTCTTGTTCTCGATGTTCTTCATCGGCGGCCCGGGAGCCACGTCCTTTTTCAAGAGCGCTGCGTAGAGGTCCGGAAGCTGCGATCCGCCGATCTTCGTCCCCTGGCAGATCGCCGGCAAAAAGGCGCTGCCGTAGTTCTGCGCACCACCGTTGTCTGCTGGCGGATTCAGCGTGATGAAGCCGGGCAGGTTCTCGTTCTCGGTACCGAGTCCGTAAAGCGTCCACGCGCCGATCGATGGCCGCACGAACTGAAAACTGCCCGTGTGCATCTGCCCGAAGGCCTGCGCATGATTGGGCAGATCGGTGTTCATCGAGTTGATGATGCAGAGATCGTCCGCGTGCTTTGCCAGCTTTGGATAAAGCGTCGTCATCCACTGACCCGACTGCCCAAACTGCGCGAACGGATGCACCGGTCCAAACAGCTTCGCCCCCGCCGAATCGCGACCGAGCGTCGCGGTTTTGCCGTCGCGCGCGATCAGGTCCGGCTTGTAATCAAAGAGATCCACATGCGACGGCCCGCCGCGCATGGTGAGGAAGATCACGCGCTTCGCCCGCGCGGAAAAGTGCGGCGTCTTGGATGCCAGACCGCCCTTCGCCTGCGCCAGAGCCGAGAATGCCAGCCAGCCGATGCCGGAGGAAGTTTGCTGAAGGAAATGACGGCGCGTGTTCATGGTCGTTAGTCGGCAAAACGAAACTCCGCGCTGCAAAGCAAAGCCTGGCAGAAGGCGGCGAGAACTTTTGATTCGTCGGTTGGGTGGGCTTGAAGAAACTTTTCAGCCAGAGCGACTTCGTGCGCGTCGGGTATCCGATTGAAGCAAAGCTCAAACGCGCGCTGAATCCTGTTCGGAGCTGACTCGATCCGTTTCGCGAGTGCGCCCGCCATCTCCTGCACGAAGGGTCCGTTGAGCAGATACAGACCTTGCAGCGGCACGTTCGTCACATCGCGGTCACCGGTAACGAGATTCGGATTGGCCACGTCAAACTGCTCCAGCACGTCCGGAAGGTGGTCGCGAATGACTGGCAGGTAGATCGAGCGCCGGTGCGAGCCATCGAGATCAGGCGGCAGCTTCGTGTTGAATCCGATGAGGGAGACGGATTGCCCATCCAGTTCCGCCACGAGCGAGCCGGGTCGTCGTGAGGTGTCCAGCAGTCCCGAAACGGCCAGCATCGAATCACGAATGACTTCCGCGTCGAGTCGTCGTTTGTTGGCGTGAGAGAGGAGGCGGTTGTCGGGGTCAACGGAGCGGTGGAGTGATGGAGTGGTGGAGTTCTGACCATCACTCCCGTTCTCCATGCCTTCACCACTCCCCTGCTTGTAGGTTTCCGACATCACGATCTCCTTGAGCAACTTCTTCACCGACCATCCGCCGTCCATGAAGCGGACGGCGAGGTAATCGAGCAACTCAGGATGACTCGGGCGCTCGCCGCTGAAGCCAAAGTTATCAACCGTGCGCACGAGGCCCGCGCCAAAGAGATGCCGCCAGACGCGGTTTACCATCACTCGGGCGGTTAGCGGATTCTCTCGGCTGGTGAGCCACTTGGCGAGTTCCAGTCGCCCACTTTGATCCTTCGGAATGCTGCCGACGATCTCAATCACCTGCGGAAAACCGCGCGGCACGGACTTCACGGGATGCGCCAGTTCGCCACGATCATAGAGCTGTGAGTCGGCGATGCGTTTCGCATCCTTCACGCCCATGCACAGCGGCAGGGCACGCCCGTTGTCATCCACAGCCTCCAGAGCGCCTTCCACACCGCCGCGTGTCCACAGGATGCGCAACGCGTTGGTGAGGAGCTTGTGAAATTCTTCGCTGATGTCGCGCTTCTCGATCTGCGCTTTGACGATGTATTCGTTCTGCTCCTTCTCGTCGGCGTTCAGCTTCGCCAGATCAGCCTTGAGCTGCCTCACTCGTGCCTCGGGCAGCGATTTGCCGACGATGGTCTGCTCCGGCAATTCTGGCAGGCGGATGAGGTGGCCGTGATTGCCATTCTCCGAGTCGATCCAGTTCCCGTAGAAGGTCTGCGTGCTCTTGAAGATACCCGCGAGGCCGTAGTAGTCCTCCATGCTGAAGGGATCAGTCTTGTGATCATGACAGCGCGCGCACGCGATGCTGCTGGCCATCACCGCGCGAGTCACGGCATCGAGTTGCTCATCGGCCACGTCGGCGGCGAACTGAGCGGGGTTCATTTCATTTAGCCCCTTCGCGCCGATGGCGAGGAATCCCGCGGCTAAGAGCAGCCGAGCGCGTTCGGCGTCGTTCCTGGCTGGCAAAAGATCGCCGGCGATCTGTTCGGTGATGAAGCGGTCGAAAGGGATGTCCGCGTTCACGGCGTCGATGACGTAGTCGCGGTAACGCCAGGCATGAGGGAAAATGAGATTCGACTCACGTCCGTTTGACTCGGCGAAGCGCGCCACATCCAGCCAGTGACGGCCCCAGCGCTCGCCGAATCGCGGGCTGCGCAGAAGCCGGTCCACCACTTGCTCATAAGTCTTCTGTGCCTCATGCGCCTCATTGGTCCAGAATAAAAAATCCCGCATTTCCTCCGGGGTCGGCGGCAAACCGATGAGATCAAAGTAGAGCCTCCGCAGCAGCACCACGGGTTCCGCTGGCGGAGCGGGTTTCAAATCAGCATCGGTCAGTTTTTGACGAATGAATTCATCAATGCCACCGGGAGTTTCTTTCGGCAGCACGGGGCGTTTGTAGCTCCAGAACTCCCGCCCAGAGGTCACATCCACCGGCGGACGCCCGGCTGTTTTGACCACCGCTTCCCGTGGATCAACCGCACCGGACTTGATCCACGTTTCAAAGTCCGTGATGACCGCATCCGCCAGCCTGGGTTTTTTCGGTGGCATTTCGAGATCGGGATCGACGTGCTTGATGGCGGCGAGCAGCAGGCTCTTCGACGAATCAGCCGGCACCACGGCAGGCCCGGTGTCGCCACCGGCACGGATCGCCGCTTTGCTGTCTAGCATCAGCCCGCCCTTCGACTTTCCGGATTCGGCGGAGTGGCACTCGTAGCAGTGCTTCACCAGCACCGGACGGATCTTCGACTCAAAAAAGGCCGTTGCTTGCGGTTCGTCGGCAGGGACGGAACAGGCACCGCTTGCGAGCAGAAGCGCCAGTGATCGAAGGCCATGGCCGGTCCTTTTCATCGATCACTAAAACGACGCTTCCATGGCTATCTGGCACGAGTCTGAAATGTTCGCGAGTGCCCGCGCGATGGCACCGTGATCGTAAAGCTCAGGGCATCGGCGCTGACTGAGCACTTGATGAAGTGGGCCTCGCAGCCGTCCGCGAGATCTCCGTGGTTGGCGATCATCTCCCTGGCGGTGTTGTTCTCCGCATCCGCGCGCACGTTCTCGTGAACCTGATACATCGCCTGGATGCTGGGTGTCGATTTGAGAGCGTCCATGGCGGACTTGCTCGTGCCCTTGCGCGGTCCGTTGTTCATCACGGATACTGTGGGCTCGATGGATCTGATCAGCAGCGGATTGTTGCTCACGTCAAGGCCGTGATGATCCACCTGATACAGATCAACGGCACCGAGGAGGTTATGCGGAGACACAAGCTTCTCTTCCATGTTCCAGGTCAGGTCGCCACCGTCGAAGAAGCGGAAGCCACCAAACTCAAGCAACAGCACGACGCTGTTTGCATTGTCAGTCAGGTCTGGCGTCTTCGGCGGCACGCTGCCCGCGAGCGGATTCATCTTGGCATCAGCGGGTGCGCTTACAAATTTCTGATTCGCGCCGAGGCAACGCAGCGTGAGTTTCGGTCCGCCGGAGGATTTGAGCGGAATCAGGTCACCAGCCGCGATGGTCTTTCGTGCGCCCACTTTGGCATCGCGATATGGCCGGCTGTTCAGAGTCCAGCGCATCTGGTTCACGCCGGGGTCGGGGCTGGTATCAGGAAGACCCTTGTCGTGCAGCACGCCGACTGGAATCAGTTCCGCAAGCTCGGCGAGTCCGCCGAAGTGATCGGCATGAAAATGTGTGATCACCACATAATCGAGCTTCTTCAAGCCCGCGACTTCAGAGGCCACCTTGCGGATGCGCTGCGGATCACGTCCGCCAGGGTTGCCTGTGTCCACGAGGATGGACTCACCTTCCGGGGTGACGATCAAAGTCGAGCCGCCGCCCTCGGAGTCGATCCAGTAGATGTCCAATGTCTTGTCCGCACTGCGCGCGACCGAAGTCAGTGTGAGGCCAAGCACGAGTCCGACGAGTGGAGATATGAATGAACGTGGTTTCATGCAGCTTGGAGAAAGCCTATCCGAACCGTGCTTGATGAGTCTAGAGCAAAAGTTCACCCCGAGTGTATTTCTTCACCACGTCAGGATCGAGTTCGAGGCCGAGGCCGGGTGTCGTGGGAATGGCGAGCATGCCGTCGGCATCGAGCTTCCATCCACCGAGAGTGATTTCGTCGATGAAGGGCGAGCCGGTGAGGTATTCGACGAGATCCGTGCCGGGGAAGGCGGAGGCGAGATGCAAGTCTGCCGCCAGACCCACCGCGGTGTTCCAGCCATGCGGGATGAACTGTACGCCATGCTCCTGCGCCATCCAGGCGATGCGGCGCTCTTCGCTGATGCCGCCGACCTTGGTGACATCAGGCTGGATGATGTCGAAGGCGCGGGCTTCGAGGAAGGGTTGGAAGGCCTGACGACGTGTGAGCACCTCGCCGCCGCTGATCGGCACGGGCGAATGCTCGCGGAGCTTGGCGAAGTCTTCGATCGCATCTGGCACGAGCGCTTCCTCAAACCAATGCACGTCGTAATCGGCCAGCATCTTTGCGGTGTTGAGCGCCCACTTGTAGCCGTTTGTCCAGTGCGCGTCGCTGCCACCGGCATCGACCATGAGTTTGTTGTCTGGCCCCACAGCTTTACGCGCTGCTTTGACGATGGCTTCATCCGTGGCGGCATTGCGTCGCCCAAACGGCCCCCAGCCGATCTTGAAGGCGCGAAATCCTTGAGCTTTCACTTTCAGAAGATGATCGCGCAGCTTTTCGGGCTCATCCATGAGCAGCGAGGCATAAGGCTGCACGCGCTCGCGATAACGACCACCGAGCAGACGACCGACTGGCTGACCCGTCGCCTTGCCAAGCAGATCCCACAACGCGATGTCGATGCCACTGATCGCGTGTGTGATGGACCCGCCGCGTCCGAGCCAGAACATGTTCTGGTGCAGCTTCTCGCTCACGCGCTCGGGTTCGAGAGCATTCTCGCCTCGATACAGCGGCTCCAGCACGGCCAATGAAGCACGCACGAGCGCGTCATTCGTAAACACACTGCCGAGCCCGACAGCTCCTTCATCGGTGTGGACAGCGATGAGCGTGTGGACGCAGTCGTCAGGCCGGAGTTCGTTGCTCCAGCCGCCTTCAGGCGTGGCTCCGCGCAAACCTGCGCAGCGGATTTCTCGGATTTTCATGGGAGTAGCATAGCCTTTCTAGGCTGTGGTCTTGGATTGGGTGTGAGGAGGTTGCGGGACATGCGGCACAGGCTAGAAAGCCGATGCTACGTTACGCGAGAACAATTTAACTTTCGGCTCAAACGTCACGTCCGCATCGAGCGGGAACATGGGACGGGCACACTGGGTGTGACCGAGACTGCGGAGATTCGCACTAGTGGAGCCCGGCGCATCGACATCAATGTATCGCGCAGCCCAGTTTTTGAACATGTGCGGCTCGCAGTGTGGTGACTTTACCACGACAGCGCCAAAATGTTTGGGATCGCAGCCATGCGCCAGGAACAGCGCGCGATCATAGAGGCTTACCGCGCGGCTTGTGACGGTCAGAGTGATGTTGCCAACTTGAATCACCGCCGTGGGTCCGGCTTGCCACAACTCGCGTGTCGTCTCGCTGTGAAACCAGCCGTCGGACAGCATCCGCACTCGTCCCTCAATCGGCAACGGCGTGAAGCGCTTTGTATCCAAAGCACCGCCGACTGTTGTTTTGACGGTATTGCCAACACCAGCCTGGGACGCAGCCTGCACCGCGCCAGGGTCAACGATGGGAATCACTGCGGTGCCTTCGTAGCCAGCGTCGATCAGCGCCCGTAGGATCGCATTGCTGTCGCCGGAAGCGCCAGAACTCGTCGCGTCTGCCGCATCCACAAGCACGACTGTGCCGGAGGGATTTTGCTTCGTCATTCGCGCCGCATCAGCGAGGCTCGTCAACGGCACCTGCATCTTTTCGTGATGCTCCCAGAACAGGTTCGCGATGAGCAAGGCTTCGCGTTCGGCGAGCGCGGGATCGTTGTTGGTGACGACAAAACTGTTCGACGCAAGAGCAGGCACGTCGGTGAAAGGATTGCCCCACATCATCGCCGCTGACAGGCCGCCGGGTCTTTGCTCGACAGCCATCGCGGCATTGACCGCGTAACGAATGGATCCAGTCGCCGTGATCAACTCATCGCCACGCACCAGCGCAGGCACCGTGACCTTCGCCGTGACCGGCTTCACTTCACCAGCGACGATGCGCAGCAGCAGTCGCGCCGCACGCTCGCCAGTGCCAAAAAAATCGACATGCGGATAGGTGTGAAACGCCACGGCTGCGTCGCTCTGCTCCAGCATCCGGTCCGTGAGGATGCCATGCAGATCGAGCGAGATCACGATGGGCACTTTCTCGCCGACAATCTTCCGCGTTTGCTCCAGCAACCACCCTTCCGGGTCACCTTCGCTTTGCGTCGCCATCGCGCCATGCAGAGAAAAATAAACGCCATCCACTTTTGGAGCTGCCTGGATGCTGGACAGCAGTTCGTCCGCCAGTCGCTCAAACGCCGCATCCGCCAGTGTGCCACCCGACGTGATGAAATGAGCACTGCACGTCGGCACGAGTTCCACACCCGGCGTCGCATCAAGCACGCTCAACGCCCCGCCCACTTCGCTGCGCACCTGTCGATGGTAGTCGAGAATCGACTGACCATGACGAAGCGTGAAGTCTTCGTATCCACTGAGGACCGGATTGAAGGTGGAGACTTCCTGTTTGCATTCGGCGATGAGGATTCGGGGCATGGGCGTCTCTTCCTACGGTGCGACAACGCCAGACTTCATCCAAGACTCGTCAAAATAACCCGCTCTCACCGGCTCATCGGTGTTGATGTTCATCACCGCCCAGTCGCCGAGGCGTGGGAAAAGCAGGTAGTTGTAGGCGGCGAACTCCTTCTCGTGGAAGGTGTGACCGCTGTTGATGACGATGTAGCGATCCTTGGCAAGCGGGCTGGCACAGATGAAAGCGGGCGCGTGATCAGCAGCCGATAGCGTTTTTTCTCCAAGGCGAACGTCGCCGCGCGTCCATGTCAGCGGCAGCTTCGGCAGCGCTTTGGCGATCCATGAGTTGCTGCCGGGATCGCCGAAGAGGATGAGGTGCTTGTCGCGCACGTCGGCTTCGGTGACTTCGGTGTCGTTCTTCACGGGCAGGTCGCCGCGCATGTAGCGGGCCCATTCGTAATCGAAGCGTTTCAGGTTGGATGCGGCCCAGTCACTTACTTCGGCATTCCACGGCTTGCCGGTGCCGCGCACGCAGAGGAAGGGCGTGGCGAAGGCGTCATCAATGGGGCCTTGGAGGCCGGGGCGTTTGCCGGTAAGGGTGATTTGGCTACGCGGGCCGTCGCATTGCCAGGAATCGCCCGACTTTGTGAAAACGAGCGCTTCATCGGCTTTGTGCGGAGGCAAAACGATCGCGACACCGGCGATGCGCATCTTGGTAACCGGGCGATGAATGGCGAAGCGAGTCACGTTCCTCACGTCGCTTACATCCAGTTCATCTCCATCGCTCACCGTCGCTCGAAACTCTGCTCGCTCGTAGTGCTTCCCGAGGCCCAGAAGTTCCAGCCAGTGGCAGCGGTTGTATTTCAGCGTCCAGGTGACGAAACGAAGCTGCTTCGGATCATAATCGATCCCTTTGGCGACGTGCTCGCCGATGCGGCGCATCTGCTCGGCGTGTGTTTTTGGATCAATGACGTGTCCTGTGCCCGGCGAAATGAGGTTGGTGAACGGAATGCCTTCTTTGGCGAAGGCCTCGCCCATGATGACGTGCGCCTGGAAGAAGGTGTCCTTTTCGCCGATGGCCGCGATGGCGGGCACGACACCGGCGTTCGCGGCGTAGTCCACGGAATCGAGCATGTGCAGACCGATCTCTTGATGTGGCGGCAGTGGGCCGACTTTGATGAAATTCGGGATCGGTGTCTCGGAGAAGCGGTGCGTGTCCACATAACCGCAATACGGGCCGATGGCGACGAAGCGGTCCGGGTGCTTCAAGCCGAGATGCCAAGTGCCCGATGCGCCCATGCTCATGCCACGCAGCACGATGCGGTCCCGGTCGATCTTGTAGTTGCGGCAGACGGCCTCGATGGCCTCGAACACGTCCGTCTCGCCCGCCCAGCGGTAGCAGTTCTCCACGCGACCGAGCGGGTGCAGTTCGATGAAGTCTGCCTCAGGCCCGGGTTTGTCGGCATCACCTTCATCGAAGCGTGACATGAACTTCAGCTCGCTCATGCCCGCAGGCTTTGAGCTGCCGTGCAGGACCACATCGAGCCGCATGGGCTTCATGCCGTTGTAGCTCTGCGGGATGATGACGCCATAGGGCTGCGTGGAACCATCGACGGCTGAGACAAATCCACGCACGACTTTGCCTTTCTTCGTGGTCCATGGCGATTCATTCGCCGCCAGAGCCGTGACACGCTCGGTGCCGCGAGCGAGTGCCTTCTCAATCGTGGCGACATCTTTGGCGGTGAACGCGGATTCGTAGCGCAGCGCCCATTCGCTGCCTTTGTGAAATACCTCGGCATCGGCCAGCAGATCGGCATGAGCTGGTTTGAGCTTCGTCAACTGTGCTTTCAGCGCTTTCGCCGACTCGTGCAAAGCGCTCGTGCTTACCGCCTCGCGCAGCATGAACTCCATCGCAGCGCAGGTGTCCTCGTAGTTGGTGGAATGTCCGCCCGCTTCGCGATGGATGCTCAACACCTTGCGCTTGGCCTGTTTGAGCTTCTCGACGAGTCGCAGCACGCTCTGCGGTGGCACCGACTCATCTTTGCCGCCGGTCGTGGCGGCCACGGGCATCACAAAACGGTCCGGCCACAGCTCGGCGCTGCGTTTTTTGTATTCGTCGGGCACTTGGTCCTTCGTGACGCCATACGAGGCGATGATCGCATCCTGAAACTTGGCATACTCGACCATGTTCGCCGTTCCATTGAGACTGCAAACACCCGCGATCAGCTCAGGATGCAGTGCTGCGAAGATGAGAGCGGACGTGCCGCCCATCGAGCCGCCTGCGATGAACACACGGCCGATCGCGTGACGTCGCTTCATCTCCGCGATGATCTGCGCGACATCCGCCTCGGCCTTCGGCCCCATCCATGATGTCTTGGCGCGATAGTCGGGTGAAACGACGATCAAACCCTGTTTCGCGGCCACATCGCGAATGCCTTGGCACTCACCTCGCGTCTGACTGATGAACTGCCAGCGGTCGGAGCCGTGTCCGTGGAGAACGATGACGACATCGCGGCCTGCATTCGGAGCCGCGTCACTCGGGACAAGTTCGACGTAGCGCTGCTCGGTGGCGTCGAGATTGGCTTCGAAAGCCACGTCGGTGAGAAGCATGTTTCCGGACTCAGTGACGGTCGCGCCCTTGAAGGCGAGGACGAGCTTCTTCGGCGTCGGAGTGACGAAATGATTGCGCGAGATGTCGGCTGCGCCTTTGACGACGATGGCGGCCACACCGCCACCGCGGATGGTGTTTCCTGTGATGACGGCCCTTGAATCTTCCAGCACGGCGATGATCGGAGGCGTGCCGCCTTCGCGTGTGATTTCATTTGAGTGAATGACCGCCTCAGAGCCGCTCGTGACGCCGATGGCGACGAGCTTGTTTCCGAGGAGCCGGTTGTTTTCGATGCGGGCTTTCGCCTTGTCTCGCAGGCCGATGCCGGCGCGGATGTTGTCGTGGCAGTGGTTGCGCAGGACTTGGGGTGACGAGCCTTCGCTGATGCCGATGCCAGCGCGGATGTTCGTGTGGCATTCGTTGTCCTGGATGAACGGGCTCGCGCCATCGCAGCCGATGCCGGCGTAGAAGTTTTCAAAGCAGAGGTTCTTCTCGATAGTGGCCGTGGAGTCGCTCATGGAGCCGATGCCACCACCCATGTTGCGATAGCAGACGTTGCCGATGATGCGCGGCGATCCAGCGGTGATGGCGATGCCGGTGTAGCCGATGTGATGCACGATATTGTTCCGCACTTCGCAAACGACCGCCACAGTGATGCCCGGCGCTCCCGCCGCGCCGATGAGCTCGTGCTCCTGCTCGTTGCCCTGCGTGTCAAAATGATGCTGCCAGAGCTTGTCATCGTATTTGCCGACGCCAGTCACGGTGAAGCCGTCCAGCACGGATTTCTCAGCCATTTCGACGCCGCCTTCGAGAATCGTCGTTTCGGCTCGCTTGAGGCCGAGCTTGCCTTTGTCGTCGTTTCCGGCGCTCTTTAGCGTCACGGATGGTTTGAGCTTCACGGGGCCGCGATACGTCCCCGAAGCGACGAGGACGACATCGCCCGCTTGAGCCGCGCTGATGGCCATTGGGATGCTCGCGTGGTCTCTCGGAACGCGAATCGTTGCTGCATGCAGCGAGCTGGCTGTGGCGATCAGGGCGAGGAGTGATTTCATCAGCGGCGAGGTTCGGGTGGGGTGAAAACGGGTCCGGCTTCGGTGCGTTGGAGTTCGGCGAGGAGGCGTTTCCGATAGTCATTAAGCACGGCGCGATGCGCGGGATCGAGGGCGAGGTTTTTGAGTTCGTGAGGATCATCCTCCAGGTCGTAGAGTTCCTCGATTTCATTCGGGACGAGCGTGTTCACATACTTGTATTTGCCCTGCCGGAGGAACTGCCACCAGGGGACATAGAGCTTGGCGTTGATCTCCTTGCTGCTGCGGTCCTCGGGCCGTGCATCGCCGAAGCGCAGACCGATGTGCTCCATCATCACGGCGCGGTCCGTGAGTGCGGCGGGATCGCGCAGCAGCGGGCGGAGATCGTGGCCGTGCATGGTGTGCGGCGGCGTGACTCCGGCGAAGCCGAGCAAGGTGGGCGCGACATCGACGATGGTGGCTGGTTGGCTGCACACACCACCCTTCGCCACGACGCCGGGCAGTCGAAAGATGAGCGGCATGCGCAGGCAGGCATCATACGGGCCGACCTTCCACGCGAAGCCGTGCTCGCCCCAGGCGAAGCCCTGGTCGGAAGTGTAAATGATGAGCGTGTTGTCGAGCTGGCCGCTCTCCTCCAGCGCACGACGCAGATCACCGACGCCTTCATCCACCGCGCTGACGAGGCGGTTGTAGGCGCGAACGGTGTCAGGCAATGACTTTCCTCCATACGCTGGCTGGCCATCGGGCCTGCGCTTGAACATCGACCACTCGCGCATGTAGCCGGGCTTGTCCGGGCGCGGGCCGAAGACATCGGCGGGCGTGGGCACCTCGGCATCGGCGTAAAGATCCTTGTGGCGCGGATGCGTGGTGTTCGGCAGATGCGGCGCGTTGTAGCACAGCCAGAGCATCCATGGCTTGTCATGCTTCCGCCGGATGAAATCGGACGCGAGACCTGTGAAGACATCCGTGGTGTAGCCCGGCACCATTTTCTTCGGAGCACCGTCGATGGCGAGATCCTGATCATTATACCAGTCGCCCTTGATGACATTCTGATCCCACACGGCGGAGTGATCCCAAAGAACCCCATGCGCGGCATTCTGACCGATGTGCCACTTGCCGATGTGCGCGGTCTGGTAGCCGGATTTCCTCAGCGCGGCAGGCCAGAACGGCGCGGTGGATGGATCGAAGGCCTCGCCCTTCGCCGTCACGCCCTTCAAGTGAACGCCATGAATGCCATGCGGCAGCCGGCCGGTCAGCACGCAGGCCCGGCTCGGCGAGCACCACGAGGCGCCATAAGCCGTGGTGAAGCGCACGCCCTCCGCCGCGAGCCGGTCGATGTTCGGCGTGCTCACCCACGGCCACGCGCCTTCCTCGCGGTAGCAGCCGAGTGTGCGCTGGCTTTGGTCGTCGGTGTAAATGAAGAGGATGTTCGGGCGCGACGGTGCAGCGGCATGGAGGACACACGGCGCGATGAACGCGAGGAGAAGGATGAGGCGGTATTTCATCGGGTGGACAGCTTCCATTGTGCAACTTCGGCGAGGATGTCATCGCGCGAGCAGCGCGGGCGCAATGCGGTGCGCACTTTGAAGCCGTAGTCCTTCATCAGCTCGGGCTTTTGGATGAGGAACTGGAAATCCCATGCGGGGTTGGTGGATTTCAGCGCTGCATTGGCTCCGCCGCCGCTCGGAGAGTGCGTGAGGCGGATGCCTTCGGTGCGGTCGAACATGACGATCCAGGTGAGGTCGTCGAAGTGGCCGTAGAAGAAGGGTTGGTCGAAGCGGAAGCGCGAGAGGCTCTTGAAGAGCGTGTCGCGTCCGCCTGCGGGGAAGGTCATCTCAAAGGTGTCATCGCGATGCCGCACGGTGCTCTGGTCGTTGTGCCACTGCGTGCAGAACTGCGTCCACAGGTCCTTCTGTGCGTCGAGTCCGCCGAGGAAATACATGCTCTTGTCCGCCGGGGCGTTCATGTAGCTGGCCCAGAACAATGAGAGGTAGCCGCGCGGGAACACGTCGAGATGCGCGCGACAGCGGAAGTCCATGTCGAGATAATGCGGCGCGACGAGCCGAAAGCGTGTCCAGCTTTCGACGTGAAATGTCGGCGTGGGCGGCTGGTGCAGTTCCGCCTCGGTGTCGCTGATGCGCGTGAGATGCATGGGCGCGTTGCGCGGCTCGAAGAAGGTCTTCGCGTCCTCCAGATGCTCGCCAGTGACGATGTGCTCGAGATTCAATCCAGCGACTGCGGGCACGAAGAGGCTACGTGTGCCTTTCATGTGTTGGAGGCTCCACACGCCGTTGTAACCCGCACGATGCTCGCCCTGCGCGGAGTTTTCGCCGATGACGGCGGTGAGATCACCTGCCTGGAGTGTGACGTGGCTGGGCTTGGAATCCGAGGATGCTACAGCAACCTGTGTGACGAGGGCTGCCGACGTGGCACCACGAATGAAATCACGGCGGTGGAGCGCAGCGGATGAGTCAGGGAATGGGGGCGTCTTCATGTGGTGTAGAATAGCCTTTCTAGGCTGTGTCGAGAGTGTGGTGACTGCGATGGCCCTTGGCACAGCCTAGAAAGGCCATGCTACCGCAGAGGAATCACCGGCAGCACGATGTGTGATGCCTGCCCGGCGCTGTGCATCACCTTTTGCGTGGCGATGACGCTCGTTGTTTCGAGCCCGATGTTGTCCGCGCCGGTGTTGAGATTGCGCAGGTAGAGGGGAAAATAGCTGCTGGAGATCTCGACACGGATGCGGTGGCCTTTCGCGAAGGCGTTGGCCGTGGCCCGCCAAAATTCAATGGTGTATTCATACACTTGGTTAGGCTCGATGAGGCTGAGCTTGTCGGGATTGAAGGTGCCGGCGTGATCGGGATCGCGATGGCGCGCGCGCATGAGGCCCTCGCAGAGCATGGCGGAGAATCCGTCGGGCTGCACGTCGATGAGACGGACCATCCAGTCTGTGTCGCGGGCGGAGGTGGCGGCGTAGAGCTTGGCGGTGATCGGGCCGGTGACTTCGATCTCTTCATCGAGCGGCGGAGTCGTATAGACGAGCACATCGTTGCCGCTGGATGATTTCCTGGTGTCTGCGGCTCCGTCTTCCAAGTGACCGCCGGTGAAGGGCGAGCGCGTCGGCTTCGCGGGATCATAGACATAAGAGTCATGATCCGATCCGGTGGGCAATGAGGTGCTGAGAGTGCCGTCGCCGCTGATCGAGTTCGCATGGCCCTTGCTGTCGAAGTAATATTCTGTCCAGCGCGTCTGCGGCAGCGGCCAGTCCTGTTCGGCGTGCCATTCATTGCGGCCCATGACGAACACATGCACGGGCGCGTCGTTCGTTACGCCGTTGTCGATGCCTTTGAGCCAGTGATCGAACCATCGACAGACGTAGCCGTCCCAGTCGATGATCGCTTTCTCGCCGTAGTCGAAGGCACCGAGCTTGCGGCTGGTGTTGATGATGTGCTGCCAGGGGCCGATCACCATGCGCGGACGACGCGCATCGGCGTTTGCGCCATGCTGCTTCATGGCGAGATAGTTCATCGGTGCGCCGGGGAAATCGGCATCAAACCAACCTGTGGCTGCGAGTGATGGCACCACGACCTTCGCATACTCTTCCGGCTTCTGATAAGCGATGCCCTGCCAATAAGAATCAGAGGAAGTGTTGCCGCGAATCCACTTCTCAAACCACGGCGCATCCATTGCGCCGCGTAGCTCATTGAGTTTCAAATACGGCAATTGCATATAGTCCGCGAGCCGTCGCTCTTCCGAGGCAAACCCGCCGTAAGGTCCCGGCCCCATCGTTTGACCGACACGCCCCGCATTCGCTCCGCCCCAGTCCACCATCCATGAAACGAGCACGCCGTTTTGATAAGGCGCATTGAACATTGCATCCGGCGGCGCGACCTCCGGCACGATGCACTTCAGCGACGGCGGAGCCTGCGTGGCCGTCCACCATTGCGTCCACCCCATGTAGGACAGACCCATCATGCCCACCTTACCATCGCACCACGGTTGCTTCGCCAGCCACTCGACGAGATCATAGCCGTCGGTCTTGTGCTTCGGCTCAAAGGGATCCCAATCGCCTTCCGAATCAAAACGACCGCGCGAGTCCGCCACCGCCACCACATAGCCCCGCTGCGCGAACCAGGTGCCGCGCTTTTGATAACCCGGATTGTTGCCGTAAGGCGTGATGATCAGGATCGCAGGGAACCGCCCGTCGGCCTTCGGCTGAAACACATCCACCGAAAGCCGCACGCCATCGCGCATCGCAGCTTTGTTGCCGCGCGTCGCTTTGACTTCGAACTGCTCGGCGGAGTATTTCCCTGGATCGGGTGCTTCGGCGTGAAGTGCGGCCAGTGGGGCCAGCAGCAGGGCGGTGAAGATGAGGAGGATCGGTTTCATAAGTTCATGGGGCGGGTTGCATCACCTGCGACTCGATGTCCAAACCGACACGCTGGCTCCACGCTTGCTGCATCGCTTTGAACCTCGGGCCGGGTTTGCCATCGCCAATGGGGATGTTGTTGATCTTGGTGCAGGGGGCCAGGCAGTAGGGCGTGGTGGTGAGCCAGGCTTCGTCGGCGTTGATCACATCGTATGGCTGGAAGTCTTTTTCGATGAACTCCATGCCAATCTCCGGCGCGAGTTCCTTCACGGTTTGCAGGCTGATGCCCCAGAGGATGTTGCGCGTGGTGGGCGTGATGATGGTGCGGCCTTTGATGATGACGAAGTTCGAGCCAGCGCATTCGGTGACGTTGCCATCGAGATCGAGCAGCAGCGTGATCGCGCGCGGATCGACGGCCTGCGATTGCTTGTCGGCGAGGAACCAATGCAGTCGGCTGCGGTTCTTCATCTTTGGCTCGATGCACTGCGGCGGGATGTGGCGGATGGATGGCGTGACGACATGCGCGCCCTCGACAAACAAGTGCCGCCACATGCTGAAGCGCAATGGGAACGAGTGAATGCAAATCGTCGGCGACATCGGCCCGGCAGCTCCTGCGCTGCCAGCGTAGAGCGCGTTCTCGCCCGGTGTGACGAAATGCACGATCCCAAGGTCTTCGTCGGGTCGCAGCAGCTTGCAGTTGGCTTCGGCAAGCTCGTTGGTTCGCGCCAGCATCTCCTCCTGCGACAAGGGCACTGCGATGCCGGAATACTTCAGTGAGCGATACAACCGCGCCACATGATCCTCGGCGCGATACGGCTGATGCCGAAACGTGCGTGTCATCTCGGTCAGCGTCGCGCCGAGCACGATGCCGAGATCGTAGATGTTCAGCTTCGCCTGCGAGGCGGGCAGGAAGCCGGTGTTCAGATAGACGATGGGTTCGCTCATGAGACGTGAGAGCTTTGTTTGATGCGGTCGAGGATGTTCGACGTGATGCGTTGCGCGCGCGGGTCCACGCCTTTGGGCTCGGTGTAAACTTTGGGCCGCATGTAGCCGGGAGGTGCGGACAAACCATCGCCCCACCAGCATGTGGCGGCGTTGAAGACGATGTTCTTCTTCGGGCCGGGATAGATCGTCGCAGTGTAAACACCCTCGCCCTTCTGGCCTTTGTTGCCGTTGCGGGTCTTGCCGGTGGACACGACTTCGAGACCGGGAATGTCGGCGGGCATGCCCATCCACTCCCAACCAACCAAGCCGGGAATGCCATCGCCTTTTTTCATGCCAGTGCCCGCGAAGATCCAATGATCCGGCATCGAGCAAACCCACGGGCCGCCGCCGGTGACTGGTGGTGCGTTGCGTGCGCCGATGAGGTTCGCTTCGCTCGGTGTTTGATACGAAAACTTGTCCGCGCCCGCCCAATCGCCGCCGGGAAGACGCGGGCCAAACGCATCGATGCGGCTGAAGATGCGGTTCGGCACGCCACTCGATGACGGTCGCGGATCGATGCGGCCCCAGCAGGTGTCACCGGAGAAAAAGCAGGCATTCATTCCCGCAGCGACGGCTGCCTTGAGCTGGTCATACATCTCAATCGAATAGTATTCGTCGTGACCGATGCTGAGAAAGCCCTTCGCTCGCAGCAGCCCCTTCGCATCGGCGTGCGTGTCGAGGTTTGAGATGTAGCTCACATCATAGCCGTGCTGCTCCATCCAGAACGCGAACGGAAACTCCCAGAGAAACCAGGAGCCCGAGCCCGTGGACAGCGGTGCGTCGAGGATCTGGCAATACTTGCCGTAGGGCCGGTCGAAGCTCACATCGACGCCGGGGCCGCAATACCATTTGTCTTTGCCGTCGTCGTAGAGCGCGAATTGATCAGGCCAGCGATTGTAGGCCTGCCACGTCGTGTCGGAGCATTGGAAAAGAAAGTCCGCGCGGCGGTCATCGCGCACGATGAAGATGATGTAGCTCTGCCAGCCGTCACGCTCTGCCGTGAGCTTGCCGACATACACTCCGCTCACCCAGTCATCGGGTATCGTCAGCTCCGTGCATGGCTCCCACTTGCACACTCTCAGCCGATTCGGACCGACGGGCGGATCAGGCTGCGTCACGCCTTTGAAAGAGCCAAGGCTCAACACATGTCTGCCACCATCGCCGCCGTAGTAGCCGGTGCGGTAGATGTCGATAGTGAACGGCGAAGGCGGATTCGTGCTGACATGAAAGCTAATCTTCTCGCCTGCCCGCACGCTGGTGCGCGAGCAGTAACCTTCGATCCACGGGCAGCGATACTTTGTCTTCGGATCAATCGCCGTCTTGGTCAGCATCCAGTCACGCGTGCCAGTCTTCGCGTTCTCCTTTTGGATTACATCGGATGTTACCGAGGCATTCGCAGCGAGTCCGATCTGCGCCGACATCGCGAGTGATCCGGTTGCGGTGATGAACTGTCTTCGGTTCATCAGCGATGAGTTGGGTGGGACTGTCTTCATGGTGGCGCTACCGGCATTATTGATAACGTAAATGCGCCTCCACCTTCTCGAGTTGTACAGAGGGTTTTATCAAAGGCGCGCGAGTCGAGAGGTGGATCTCTGCTTCGTTTACCCCGAGCTTCCAGGCCTCACGCGGCACGGCGCAATCGAGCTGCAGCAGACGCTGCTGCGGATTGATTTGGTAGTCACCTTTGCCGCCGGAGGTGCGCTGGGGTTTGGGAGAGAAAATCTGCGCGTCCTTCCACTCAGGATCACGCGTCGTCTCGGACAGTCGTGTGCCGTTGAACCGAATCTCGAAGTCGTCGGCCTCATCTGCTTGAAACAAGACGCAGCGCAGCGTGAGGCTGGCATTCACGTCACTCGCTGGTGGTGCATCGCTGATATGCAGCGTGAACTTCGCGACATCGCCAGCCGCGTCGAGCTGCTTCGGCAAAGGCGCGGTGTCATTGCGGTTGAAGAAGCCGTCGGCCCAGGGATAGCCGCCGCGTCGTTCGACGGCGAAGAACTTGTCTTTGCCTGCCATCGTCTTTGGATCGCCTACTTCCTTATAGGCCGCTTGATGCGACGTAGGCCCTACGTCCGAGCCGACAATGCGGCAGACTTCTGGCGTGCCGACGGACCAGTTGAAGGTCGCCACGCTGTCGGCTCCTCGCTGAAAATGGTTCGCGAAGACACCACGCAAGAACTCGATGGCGCCATAGCGATAGCCATCGGTGGTGTGGTGATCGTCGAAGCACGGTTGAAGCTGAACGTCGTTGCCGACGGCGGCGCGAATGCCTTCCACATCCACGTCCATCGAGCGCGATCCGAGGGTGAGCACATCCACGAGATGCTGATCGGCCCAGGCTTTCACATCGAATCCATCTGCATGACAGCCTTCAAGGGTCTGCGGCACTTTCGCGGCCAGCAGGAGCGGGCGTCCGCGCTGCTGCGCGACTTCCAGCAACATCAGTCGGACCATACGCATGAACTCAGTGACATGCCCGCGAAGCTCCCACTGATGATCGACCGGAAGGCACGGAATGTGCCGTGAGAAATCAATCTGAATGCCATCCAGGTCGTAGCGCGTCGTCAACTCGCGGAGAATGGCGACCTTGTGCTCGCGCAATCCGGGCGCGGCGAGATTCCACATGCCCTGCGGCCACCACGATGTCGCCACAGCCCAGTCGGGATGCTCCACCTTGAGTGGATGCGGCTGTTTTGATAACCCGCCTTCGGGCAGGCATTCGACCTCGCTGATGCGATGATTCCAAAAGACCTCCAGCTTGCGGCGGCGCGTTTCATTCACGAGTTGCTCGACCCAATCGATGCCTTCGCTGAGCCATTGCTTGAGCAGTGGGTGATCGACCGGCGGTTCGATCTTGCTCGGATAAGAACAGCCCAGAGGACTGCCGCCGATGTCCCACCAGATGCCGTCGATCTGACTGCCCGGCGCATCCATCTGCGAAAAAACCACGTCGCGAAAACGCTCGAACCTGGCATCAGCATTCCGGTGCAGCTTCCAGTAACTCCACATGGGATCATTCGCATCGTATTGCACCACGATGCGCCGCTTCCGTCGCTGCATCGCGGCACGATGATCCGCAGGGAGTTCCACAGCGTGCAGCAGCGTCGTGCCCAACACCGCACCCGCACTCGTT
>Ga0075163_10001411_pt1 | contig 32395 bp, 24 predicted proteins | sample JI1023141ADNA_FD_71478 | JGI IMG/M metagenome (GOLD analysis project Ga0075163, IMG submission 71478) | Wastewater effluent complex algal communities from Wisconsin, to seasonally profile nutrient transformation and Carbon sequestration -... | ecosystem: Engineered > WWTP > Effluent > Algae...
CCCGCTACCGTGTTCCTATCCTGTACGGCTGATCTAACAGCCAAAACACGACAGCCACACAGCGACGGGAGCATCGAAATGTTCTATAAAGGGACCTCAAAAGTCAGGACAACGCAGCACGCAGACACCCCTACCGCGACCGATTCTGACCACATCCGGGGGGTTGGCTACATCCGGGTCAGCACGGATATGCAGGCGCTCGAAGGCGTGAGTCTTGTCGCGCAATCCGAGAAGATCAAGGCGTACTGCAAACTGCATGATGTTGAGTTAGTCGGGATCTACAAAGATGAAGGACTGTCCGCTAAAACGTTGGAGCGGCCCGGTCTGAATTGGCGCTCGCTATGTTGGAACGCGGCAAAGCCAGCACCTTGCTTGTCGTGAAACTCGATCGGCTGACGCGCTCTCTGCTCGACCTCGACACGCTCATCCGAGGCTACTTCACGAAGGAACGCTATCACCTCCTGTCGGTCAGTGAATCACTCGACGCGCGCACGGCGATGGGACGCTTCGTCCTCTACATCTTGGGACTCATCGCACAGTGGGAAAGGGAAGCCATCAGCGAGCGGACGCGAGACGCGATGGCGCACCTGAAGCAACAGGGCGTGGCGATGGGCGGTGCGCCCTACGGATTTGCCTACTCCGCCGTTCGAGACAAGGCGGGGCGAAAGCGCCTCATCGAGGTTCCCGACCAGATGAACGTGATCGCGCGCATGGCGGAGTTATGCGACGTGGGTACGTCGGCTTCTCGGATTGCAGGGCTGCTGAACGCAGAAGGAACAGCAGCACCGCAGCGCGCGGCGACCTGATATCACGCGCCGCAGCGTGATATCATCGCCCGCCCGCGTGATATCACCGGGGGCCTGTGTGATATCACCGGCCCCGCGCGTGATATCACCGCCGACACTTCGGCATGAGTAGGCACTATCGCGAGCGCTCACGACGTGAGCCAATCGAGCCTTCTCGACGGTGGTTATCGAGCGGCCCGTCGCTTCGGCGTGATATCAGCGAGTTACCGCGCCGCTTCTTTTCGGTAACTTTAATTACGTTAGCTCATCAGTTTTTGATATCGCGAGGTGTCCGAATGCCGTCAGCCTGGTCTTCCCGTGTTTCTCAAGAGCCCCCCCCCGGCCGCTATGCGCCGCTTCTGGCAACGTGCGTGGTGGCCTCCTACAAAGGCGGAGCTGGCAAGACCGGTGTGGCGGTCCCCATTGCCGAGAGGCTGGCCTTCGCCGGTCTGCGCGTGCTGCTGATGACCTGCGACACCCAAGAAGACGCGCGATACAGGCTCGGTGTGATGCTCTTAGGGGTCACTTGCGACCAGGCACTACGGGGCGGGCACCGTCACTGTGGCTGGCATCCGGGGCGAGAAGGTGATCGATGTGCTGTACCGAAAAGGGCCGGAGCGCATGGGCTGGGTCTGGGAGCGGGCGCGTCCGCATCATTCCTGGCCGTCGCCGCCAGCGCCCTCCTCTCGCGCCCCCTATGTGTCCGGCTGGGATGACGACGAACGAAGCTCGACAGGGACACGCTGGTCAACGAGGTGGACGGGCACGAGGAGCGCATGAAAGGCCCGTTGTGGTCGAAGGATGGCGGAGAGACGGACGAAGATTGGTCGGCTTCTCTCAGGAACGATCCGCCCGCTTCCGCTGAACCGACGAGCCGCGCGCCGACGAATGAGCGTCTGCCCCGACTTTCGCCGCCGACGCGAGCGCCAGCGTATGACCGCCCGCCTCGACCTTCGCCGCCGCCGCGAGCGCCAGCGTATGACCGCCCGCCTCGACCTTCGCCGCCGCCGCGAGCGCCATCACCGGATGTCTCGATGGGAGATCTTGCCCCGTCTCGACAGCGGTATCCTTTCCCAATGGCGTCGGCCAGGGAAGATTGCGCAGCGCAGCGCTGGCGCAGGCTTGTAGGGCCCTGGGAGCCGCGATACGATAGCGTTCGTACGAGAGTCGTGGGGCTGCACGAGAGTCGTGGGGTCTCATGAGAATCGTACGCACTATTTACCTAGGGGGAACAAGAATGAAAAGTTTGATCTCGACCATCATGAGCGCAGCGCTTCTGACTGCATCGCTGGCTCTTTTTCCATCGCCCGTATCCGCCAAGACCGAGAAGCAGATCCGAGATGAGCAAAAGGGCGCTGCCGCCAAGGCCAACTCCAAGGCCAAGTCCGAGGCGAAAAAGAAGGGCAAGTAACCCACGATTTTCCGTCCGCCCCAACTGTTTGGCTACTCAGTTTAGGGCGTGACGGACTTCTGGGGGACGAGACAAGTCACCTGTCCCACGCCTTCCGCGATCGTCGACCTGCTCACCCAGCGCCTGCTCCTGTGAGCTTACCCGAACATATCCAACGGGCAGTCTTGGTGTATCTGTCTGCTGATGTGTGCGCAGCTCGCGCTTCATAACGAGCCAGCCGCGCCTATGTCATCCTCGGAGCGGGGCGGATTTACTACAGTGGGGGAGTGCATGTCTAAGAGGGTTCTGTCTAAAAAGCTCTCGAGGTCAGGCGGCGTAGGAGCAAGGCGATAGAGGATAGGTAGATCCAAGATTCGGTGGTCTTGGGCAGTGCCTCGTAGTCCTTGCTCAAGCGCCGACACCGGCTGCTCCACGCCAACGAGCGTTCCACCACCCAGCGCCGCGGCAGCACTTGAAAGCCTCTGTGGGCGTCGCTGCGTTTGACGATCTGAAGTTTGATCCGGGGGCCGGCTCCTCCGTGGGCAAGCCACTGCTCTAACTCTCCTGCATAGGCCCCGTCGGCCCACAAATGCCGCAGGCGTCGATAGGTCTTGCCAAGGTTGTGCAGCACCAGGCGGGCCCCATCTCGATCCTGCAAGTCGGCCGGATGCACACGCACTCGCATCAACAAACCTTGCGTGTCGACCCCTACATGGCGCTTGCGGCCAACGACTTTCTTGCCCCTGCAATACCGCCAGTAACGACTTCTGCATAATAGCGTTCAATCACACTTCGGCAGGCTCCGTATGGAGCTATCACTATTAAAGCAGATTCAGCAATTCCCATCAGTTTACAATGGATTATTTCGAGGGTGCTATTCACCATCGCTATTGTGATGCGAATTCATTCGCATCGTATGAAAGCGATACGCCTCGGACGTTCGTAGCCCATCCTCTCCCTGCACCGTACCTTGACCTCCCCCGCTACCGTGTTCCTATCCTGTACGGCTGATCTAACAGCCAAAACACGACAGCCACACAGCGACGGGAGCATCGAAATGTTCTATAAAGGGACCGAGCGGCGAATCGGTGGGCTTGCGTCGGTAGAGGTTGTCATGACCGCGCGGCGCCGGGCTGCCTGAGCGGCAGCAGCGCGTGGGCGGCTGTGGGCAGCGGGCGCAGATGTGCACTATGCTGCGGCACGGCGAGGTGAACGATGGAGCGAAAACAGGCGAGCGACTTTGACCAGGAGCTGCTCAATCTCTTTGACCAGTATGTTCACGGCTTCGTGGATCGCCGCGGCTTTCTGGAGCGCGCCGCGCGATTTGCCGTGGGCGGCTTGACTGCGGCTGCGCTGCTCGAATCGCTCAGCCCGCGCTTTGCCGAGGCGCAGCAGGTTCCCAAAGACGACGCGCGGCTCAAGGCGGGCTATGCAGATTATGAGTCACCCAAAGGCTCGGGAAAGATGCGCGGCTACCTTGCGCAGCCGGTGCCGGCCAAGACTGCAAGCAAGACCGCGAACAAGCTGTCCGGGGTGCTGGTGGTTCATGAAAATCGCGGGCTCAATCCGCACATCGAAGACCTCGCACGCCGCATTGCGCTGGAAGGATTTATGGCCTTTGCTCCCGATGCGCTGACGCCGCTAGGCGGCTATCCCGGCGACGAAGAAAAGGCGCGGGCCCTGTTTCCCAAGCTCGATCAGACAAAGACCAGCGAGGACTTCATCACCGCATTGGGATTCCTAAAGAGCCGTCCGGAGTGCACCGGGAAAGTGGGCGTGGTGGGATTCTGCTACGGCGGCGGCGTGGCCAACATGCTGGCCACCCGGGTGCCCGAGCTGACGGCGGCGGTTCCCTTTTACGGCAACCAGCCCAAGGCCGAGGAGGTGGCGCATATCAAGGCGCCGCTGCTCATCCACTACGCGGAAAAAGACGAGCGCATCAACGCCGGAATCCCCGCGTTTGAGGAGGCGCTCAAGGCCCATCACGTCAGGTATCAGATCTTCCAGTACCCGGGAACGCAGCACGGATTCAACAACGACACCACGCCACGCTACGACCAGGCTGCCGCCACGCTTGCTTGGCAGCGCACCGTCGACTTCTTCAAGAAGAACCTGAGGGCCTGAGCTAAACCGCGTCCCCGCCTGGCTGATGAAGCGCTGGAGTGGCAGCGCTGCCACCAGCTGACTCACGCAGCTCCGTAATCTTTGGCAGCGACGGCACTCAGCTTGCGTCGATGCACAGCTCCAGGCGATTGACGACCAGAGAGCCGGAGCTGCCGCCGGCCTTGACGCGCATCAAGATCCTGCCATCTTCGGGGTTGATTGAGGCGGTGGCATCGGCGGGATACCAGCGGTAGGGGGTCGTATTGCTCACATAGTTGGTGACCGTCGAGCCGCTGCCGGTAAAGGTCATCCAGTTGAAGCTGCCGCTGGAGCCCGTTGAGTAGGAGCGACCGTAGATGGACAGCGTGACGCTGTTGATGCGAGGCACGCCGACCGTGCTCATCTCGATATCGATGAAGCTGCTGCCATCGAGCTGAAGGCCGCCGGGACCCAGGAACGGGTCGGCGAACACCGGCACATAGCCGATTCCGTACCCATAAGCGCTGACCTTGGAGCGGCTCCTGTCGGGCAAGCCCTCGACTTCGTAATTCACAGTGGCGCGCCCACCGCCATCCGTCCAGCGCACGCGCAGCGCAGTTGCACCGGCGACGCCAGCCATGCATGGACCACCGGTGATGGGACCGCTGGGCTTCAGGTCCGGCGGGGTTGCAAGATCAGGTCGCACCGCAAGGTCAGGCGGCGCGGCCAAGTCAGGCGGCGCGGCCAAGTCAGCGGACGCGCGCATATCGTCGACACCGGACAGGTCCGCGGCCACCAGGTCGTGCGTCGACGCGTCTCGGGGCGTGATGTGAGCGTCGTGCACCGAGGCATCTTGGTGCTCGGGGTCAGGGCGATAGCCACCGCTTGAGCAGGCCGCCAGCCAGGGCAACGCCAGCGCGACCACCGAGGCTGAAGCCAGGCTCGAACAAGCGCCAATTAGGCCCCGGTCGCGGGCGTCGATTCGACTTGTTTGTTTTGAACACACGGTCGTCACCTAGGCGCGTTGTACAATCTTCGCTGTTTTTGCACTAGAAAATATCGGACCTGCGCGCGTGTGAGGTGCAGACGCACGTCTCAGCACACGCGCTTCATGACGACGCACTGGGGACGGATCCATAGATTTAGGTCTTATGTCGGTACCGGGCGTCAGACCCCTTCATGCGCAGGGGCCTCAGCGCGGAACCCAGATGTGATGGTATATGCGATGTTCTGCTGTCAAGGTACTCGAATTACTACCTTGTGCGAGAAGATGTGTTTTTCCGTACCATGGAAGCGATTGTCGATAGATAAGGCGCTAGGTTTTTCTACTAAAGCATGCAAGGCATGATGCTAATGAAATGCATCAGATGGCAGGGATTGGTGCTCAGGAATGCGTTGTTTCAGAAGCATGAGGTGCGGGTCCGGAAGGTGAATGAGATGTCTTTCAAACCGTGGCAGTAGCGCTGAAGCGGGCCAGCACTGATGTCCATCAGGAACTGGGTTTGACAGCGCAGGAGCGACACGCTTTAGCTGAACCGAGAAGCGGCTTTATAACCCTATCGCGCAGCCCGAACATAAAGATTCGTCATTTCATAAGCACAGGCAAAGGGGTGTTGTTCAGTTGTTAATTAGTGCAAATACCCACATAGGTATAGTTGTCTTTAAATTAATTATGAGCGTTATGTTGTTGGGAGCTCGGGCGCGAGAGAGCGCGCGCCGCCGTGTCCTTTGAGTGTCTCTGCTGCCCGCCAGCCGGACCAGACGCAGTCCGAGAGCGACAGTCCACTGACATAGTAGTTCGAGCAGATGCCCACGGCGGTCCGTCCGGCGGCGAACAGACCTGGGATCGGGCGTCCGTCGGCGGCAATCACCTGACCGGTCTCCTCGTCGACCACCAGGCCGCCCATGGTGAGCCCGGTGATCGGCGAGAGCTTCAGCGAGGCGCCGACATCCGTCGCATAGAACGGCCCTTTTTCGAGGGGCGTGCGCAGCTTCTCCGACTTGCCAAGCAGGTCGGGCGTGCCTTCGCGGATCGAGCGATTATAGCGCTCCAACGTGGCGGCCAGCCCTTCAGCAGGGACACCGATCTTGGCGGCCAGCTCTGCGAGTGTGTCTGCCTGGACCGTGTACTTATCCAGCACGGGCTTGAGCGGAAGCCGCTGGAAGAGCAGCAGGTCCTTGCTGACCGCCTCGCGCCGCGCCTGCGCCTGAAGCGCAGAATCGAGGATCAGCCAGGCCCGGCCGCCGGCCCGCTCGAACACCGCTTCGCCGGTGCGCGCTCCGTATAGCTCCTCGTTGATGAGCCGCTCGCCGTCGGGCCCGATCGAGACCGCCTTGGTCCAGGAGGCCGGAGGATAGAAGAATCGCCAGGCAGATATGGTCGCCATCCGATCCACGGCGCCGCCCACAGTCATGCCAAGATTGATGCCCGAGCCGTCGTCCGCGATGGTGCCGAGGGGCGCCATCTTTGCGTAGGCCGGCGCGGTCCTGGCCATCATGGTGCGGTTGTAGGTGAAGCCGCCGGCCGAGAGCACGACTCCCTTGCGCACTCGGATCCGCAGGGGCCGCGCCGCACGCCGCTCGATGCTGACCGCAGCGCGCTGCACCGGGGTCAAGAGGCCGATGATCCCAAGGATCCACTTGGAGCCGAGCTCGTAGAGCACGGCGTGCAGCTTGGCCGCTGCGCCCGGCGCGATGCGCTGCAGCTCGACTCCGACTATCGTTCCGTCTCGGTCGACAACAAGACGAGTCGCCCGGGTCTGGCGCAAGAAGCGCACGTTCGGCTGGCGCTCCATCGATGCGATCAGGGGCCGCATCAGGTCATGTCCATTGAGCGAGGACACGGGCCTTCCGGGCGGTGGCATGGCGCGATGTCCGCGCTGGGCCGGCCTGGCCAGCGCCTGGGCAGCGGGCGTGTTCTCATTGCCGGAAAAGTAGAGGAAGCTCCTCCCCGGGTGGGAGGTCTTGGCATCCGTGGCAGGTCCGCCGAACCGCGCGCCATGGCGCTCCAGCCAGGGGATGAATGCGGCGGTGGCGTGCGCGAAGCGGCGCACAGTCTGCGGCCCGACGACATTGCCGGTCTCAAACACCAGGTAGTTCGCCATGTTCTCGGGCGAGTCCTCGATGCCGGCCTCCTGTTGCACGCGGGTGCCGCCGATGTAGAGCACGCCCGCGCTGAGCGCGCTTGCGCCGCCGCCAAGGCCGCGGTCGACAGCGATTATCTGCAGGTTCCGATCCTCGGCGGCGCGAAGGGCGGCAGAGACGCCGGCAAGCCCCGCGCCCACGACGAGTACGTCGCAGGTTTCATCCCAGTGCTGATCGTCGACTGCATCTACGAGGAGCGCGGGCTCCACCCGCGTGGAGGTCTCGGTCAGGTCGGCCAGAAAGCGGTGGTCGGGCTGCATGCTTCCCTCAGGCCAGGCGCCGTTCAGCGACGCACTGGGGGCAGCCTGCGCCCATGAACAGAGCCTAATTCCGCAGCGCGGACTGCGTCAACGATTTAATCGGATGGGCTGGGAATCAGAGGGAGGGACTCTTTTCGAGATGGCGCCACGCGGGCGGCAGGGAGGTATCGCGATTCGGGTTGGGCGGAGGCATGCTGACCTGGAACGAGGGGGTCTGATCCATTGCCGCCATGGTTTCAAAGATGTGCGCCAGGTTCAAGATGCCCTGGCTGTAACAGAACAGGCCGTTGCCCGCGTAGTAGAGGATCGAGAGACCGGGGACAAACCAAGGAGTGCCATCCTTTTTGTATCCGAGGATCTGGTCCCACTGACTGACGAGGCGATGGCCCTCGCACATGGTCCAGTTCTGCGGCGTCGACCACCCATTGCCCGTCAGGCCGGCCATCGCCTTCTCGAAAAACGCGCGGATGTTCTCGCGGCCTTCATGGCGCCCCCACGCGGGGTCAATGTAGACAGCGTCTTCAGTAAAGAAATCGGCGATCTGGCTCCAGGTTCCACGGCCCGCGTCGATCTCGTCGCGTAGTGCAACGAAGCGCTTGTAGGTCTCGCGCGCCTCTTGCTCGATAGCGTTTGTCATGGTGGGTTCTCCTCTTTAGTTGTTCATCCCGGATCGGCATGAGGCGCAGCCCCCAGGCAAGCCAGGACATCATGCAAGATTCCACTCATGGTCGGAACAAACGTTCGTTTTGGCAAGAGGGGCGCAATCGCCCGGATGAGGAGGGCCGGTCGCCCGCAACGACCGGCTGAGCTGCACTAACCTTCGGCGGCGATCGGCTCGTCTTCGAAGCGCTCCACGTGCTCTTCCTTGGCCTTGCGGAGCAGGGATGAGACAGCGATGACGTCAGAGGCGGGCGCAGTGTTTGGGGCCGGCGCTGGCTTCGGCGCCTGCGTGCGGGGCCGCGGGGCCTCCTGCTTCAGGCCGAGCATGCGGCGGAGCAGGTGCTTTGGACGCATGCGCCCACGCGAGACATCGTTCACGGTGCTGCGCACTGCCTCGATGGCGCGATCGATGTAGACTGCGGCCACCTCGCTGCCGGCAGCCGCAGCGAGGCGCAGAAGACCCACGCGTGCCGCCAGGCTGGGGTTGTCATCGAGGATGCGACGCACGGCTTTCGCGCCGGTCATCATGCCCGGATCCAGCGGCATGTTGAACTGGATGCTCACCTTCTCATCGGGCACGCCGTGCACTACATCGATGTACTCGAACTTGTTCGGGGTTGTCTTGGCGATCCAGCTCACCACCGGCTGACCGCGCGCCTCCATGGTCACGCGGATGCACTGCTTCCCGAGGATGCGCAGGAACTTCCGCATCTCGATGAATTCGTTGATCGGATATTTCTCGGTAAACTCGCGCAGCTTTGGGTTCGGCATGTCGATGACCATGATCTTGGGATCGAGCTCCGCGAACTCCTTGTTCACGCCCGAACAGAGAAACACGAAGAAGGTAGAGAGCGTCTGGAACTTGCCGGCGAAGTCGTAGAGCTTGCGCTTGCGGCCGTTGACGAGAGCCCGGCGGCGCTCTGCCGGCAGCATGAGATCGTCATACCATCTCGCGTTTGCGCGCACGGTCATCTCGCGGATCTTCTCGCGCGACATGTGGGGGTGCTTCATCACGGGGTCATACATGCGGTAACGCGTCACATCGGTGTGAAGCAGGAGTCCCTTTTGCAGCGCATCTTCGAAGAGCTTCGTGCCGGGCAGCGGCGTCATCACTGCGAAGGAGCAGTCGGCGATCTCCATGCTCTTTGCGTACTCGACCACTCCCATGATGTCGTCCGGAGTCTGCGAAGGCAGGCCGATGAGGAAGTTGGCCATGACCTCGGCTCCTTCCTCGCGCAGATACCTCGCTGCCGTCGCCTGGCGCTCCTTTGTCTCGCCGCCCTTATCCACTGTCTTGAGATCCTGTTTGTTTGGCGACTCCATTCCGATAAACACGTAGTCGATGCCAGCGGCGACCATCTTGCGGGTGAGCTCGCGGCTCGACGCAGCGGCGCTTGCACGCAGGTTTACGAAGAAGTGTACGTCGGCGCCGCAGTTCCGGCGCCAATCGATCATGCGTTCGTACAGCTCCTCGGTGATGCGCCGCTTGCCGCCGAAGTTGGGATCGGCAATGTAGATGCGCAGGCGTTTGCCCTCATGAAACTGGAGTATGTCATCGAGTTCCTCGATCACCTTCGCCGGCTTGCGGTAGCGCTGTGTGGCGGCGGTCATGAGGTTTTCAGTGCAAAAAGTGCAGCGCCCCCAGCAGCCGCGCGATGTGATGAGCATGTCGTACGACGTAGAGACATTCGAATCGAGGTCGGCCCACGGCAGCTTGTACTTGCGACCGCGCCGGCTGCGATCCGGCAGCGGAATGGAGTCCAGATCCTGAATGAGCGGCTGCGCGGTGTTGTGCTCGACCTTGCCATTCAGCTTGAAGCTGAGGCCGCGGATGGACTCGATGGAGTTGCCCATCACGAGTTCGCGGAAGGTCACCTCCCCTTCGCCCCGAACCACATAATTGACAAATGGATGCTGCGCGAAGTCGGCGGCCATCGCCGTCGCATGGTAGCCGCCAATCACGGTCGGAATGCCGAGATCGTGGGCCACCTTGGCGATGGCCAGGCCGGTCTTTTGCGTTGCGAGGTAATTGATGCTGATACCCACAAGATCGGGCTTCACTTTCCGGACTGCGGCCTTGAAGTCGAGCCGGTCGGTAGCGACGTTGAATACGTCGACGACATCCACAATATCGCGCACGTAGGAGGCAAGGTATTCCAGGCGCAGCGGGACATCCTCCTGCATGAACTCTGCCCCGATGGTTTCCATAGGCGGATTTACCAGCAGTATACGGCGGTGCCGCATGCGTCGCTGAGAGATGCCTGCAAGGTCGTGATGAGACGAAACCTGGGTAAGCATGTGACGGTCTCCTAAGGGTTTCGGGCAAGTTAGAGTACCGGTTTCTGGTTTGCCATTCAGGTGCCAGAAGTCCGTGAAACTTTATCAAGCTAGACCCATTGGTGGGTAGCTATTCAGATTTAGTTTCAGTCGGGCCTTTAAAAATCTGGGCCGCGTCGGCTGAAGCTCCGCCATATCTCCGGGTCCCATCTTTCAGTTTCAGGACAGGTCTCTGGCTGCTTCACGGCAGGTTCTATTCTTGAGTTCGCCTGCTCATCCAGGTGCCTCGCTGCAAAGCTCCCTCAACCTTGACAAGGTTGGAACGCTATGACTAGTGTCGTCCATGATTAAGCGTTGGTTCTCCATCGGCGCAAATACAGACGTTCCTCCGATAGTAACTAGCTCGATTCCGCTGTTCGGTCCGCTTGTACGATTTGGGAAAGATCCCGTTCAATTTCTACAGAGCTGTCAGGCACAGTTCGGCGACACGTTTACGCTCAATTTTCTGTTGTACAAGATGACGTTCCTCCTGAACGAGCCCGATGTTCAGTCGTTCTTCCGCGCCAAAGAGGAAGACCTGGACTTCAAGAGCGCAGTCAATCAGCTGATCTCGGGTGTTCTGGGCCCGGGGACATACGTGAATGATCCAGCGGTTACCGAGCGCGATTACGTGCTGATCCGCAAGGGCTTTCTGCGCGACTCCTCAGTCGAAAAGTTCCTGCCCCAGATCCTCGATGAGGGGCGTCGCCACTTCGAGCGCTGGGCGGCAGCTGGTGAGTTCGATCTGTTTCCGGCGGCCTCGCGCCTGGTGAGCAGCATCAACGTCCGCTGCATCTTCGGTGATGCGTTCATGCAGGAGCACGGTTCCGAGCTCATGCAGCTACACTACGAGATCGAGCGCAACGGCACCTCGCCGCTGGCGGTGGCGTTCCCCTCCGTGCCCTCCCCGGCGGTGCGCAAGGCGCAAAAAGCGCGCACGCGCATGCGCGTGCTGGTCGAGCAGCTGGTGACCCAGCGCCGGCAGATCTCTGCTCAGGAGCGCGAACAGCAGACGGACTACCTGCAGAGCTGGGTCGATCACCGTGACAGCAATGGAGCGCCGATCTCCGCTTCCTATCTGTGCACCCACATCGTGGGAATGCTATTCGCCGCGCACACGAATACTGCGGGGACCTGGGCTTGGACGCTGGCGCAGCTGCTGTCGCGTCCCGAGCTCTACCAGCAGGTCCTTGACGAACAGGATCGATCGGTTATCGGAGACGCGCTGACCTGTCAGTCTCTGCGGCAGCTCGACGTGCTCGATCGCTGCATGAAGGAGAGCATGCGCATGCACTCGCCGATGATGATCGTGCGCAAGGCAGCGCGACCGGTCGCGTTCGGCAAGCACACCATTCCGCCGGGGCATCTGGTCTGCGTCTCGCCTCTGCTCATGCATCTCAATCCCAGTTACTTTTCCTCGCCCAACCGCTATCTCCCCGAGCGCTGGACCGACGAAGCAAGCCGGCGCGATCTGATGGCGCGCAACCTGTATATGCAGTTTGGATATGGGAAGCACCGCTGCATGGGCGAGTCCTTCGCCAACGTCGTCCTCAAGACCTGCTGGAGCCAGCTCCTGCGCGACTACTCGCTTGAGCTGGTCGGGCGTGAGGTGCCGCCTCCAGACTGGCGTAAAGCAATCGGCGTTCCATTCGCATCCGAGCAGACATTGATCCGTATCAAGCGGCGACCGCGCGTCGCCATGGCCGCTGCTCCCGAACACACCGTGGGCAGCACCGAGCAGATCTGATCGACCTGCCCGTCGCAGGCTCGATGGCCCTACGAAGCATCCGGTCGCGATCCGCGGGCTCGCGAAGTAGCTGTAACCAGGTCGGGAAGGAGACTGATATGTTGCTTAACCCGCTCTCCATGGAAATGAGATACCGCTCCGGTCTGCCTGTACTACCGGGCGCGTTCCCCGTCGTGGGGCATACGCCGTCGATGTACTTCGACAGCATCATAGACCTCCTCAAGTGGGGGCAGAAGCAGGCGGGCAACCTGTTCTGGATGGACTGGGGGGTGGGCTGCTCGCCGCTCATCTATCTGGGCCGGGACTGCATCGATCTGCTCAAGAGCTCGTCGGTCAGCACCAGCTACTTCAGCAAGCTGCCGGATCTTTTTGGGCGCACGATGCTGGCGCTGGACGGTCGCCAGCACTCCCACATCCGCTCGGCGATGAATACCGCCTTCACACCCAAGAACATCGCGCAGACTGGCCTCGGTGCGCAGATGGCCGGAATCGTGTCCGAAACGGTGAGCGGCTGGCTGCGCAAAGGCGACTTCGGAGCGCTGGCAGAGACGCAGGATCTGTCGCTCAATATCATCTTCGGCGCCATGGGAATCGATGGCTCGGAGCTCCCGACCTGGCGGAAGAACTTCCACGCGCTGGTCATGGGCTCGATCAAGGTTCCCGGGCTCGCGTGGGCCTATTCGTCCAAGCAGGCTGTGCGCTGGCTCGATATGCAGCTGCGCCAGATGGCGAGCACTGCCCGCCAGGGACTGGGAAAGCAGACGCTCATCAAGACGCTGGTTGAGTCGCGCGATGAGACGGGCGCGAGTCTCTCGGACGATGAGCTCATCGGCAACTTGAGCCTGCTCGTACTGGCCGGCTACGAGACCACGGCATCGGCCATGGCGTGGGCCCTAATCGAGATGGCCCGCCAGCCAGAGCTGTGGAGCATGCTGTGCCGGGAGGTTCTGTCCTCGCCGAATCCGCGGATCCCGACCTCGCTGGCGGAGGCGAAGAGCCTCACTTGGTCCGAGGCTCTGTTCCGGGAGTCGGTCCGGCTCTACAACCCAGTCGCGCTGATGCTGCGACAGCTGACCGAATCCACATCGATCCAAGGCCACGTCATTCCCAAGGGTACGCTGGTGGCACTCAGCCCGGCGCTCATGGGGCGGGACCGCGCGCTGTACCCGGATCCCGATCGCTGCGATCCGGATCGCTGGCTCGCGCGCGGAGTACCGCCCACGGCCGTCGAGCTCATCCCCTTCGGCGCCGGTCACCACTTCTGCCTCGGCTACCACTTCGCGTGGCTGGAGACGGTGCAGATGCTGAGCGCGGTGGCCATCGCGATGGGACAGCGCGGTCTGCGGCCGCAGCTCGTGGATGGGGCTGCGCCCAAGCAGATCTTCATTCCGCTCGCCCATCCCTCGCCGCGAATCCGGCTCCGCTTTGTCCCGGGGCTCGCCGTTGCAGCCAAGCACCACGCCGTGCCCGCAAACCTGCCGATAGAATGTAAGGTCGCGTCGTAGCCGGCCGCACCCTCCTCCGCCGTTACGGCCAGAAGCCGTTCACGGTGGAGCGAAGGCGATGGCGGCACACCCGCATCAGCTCCTGCCCGAGCGTCCCAGCCACATGCTGGAGTTGCTGGAGGCTCTTTCCGGCCAGCCCATGCAGAGCTTGCAGCGGGCTGTGTGCCAGAGGGAGCAGCTCGGGTCGCGCGCGGCCGCCACAGGCCAGGACGTGGCAGGCCGCAGCCACTACTTTGAGATACTCGCTCAAGAACGACACCGGGCTGGAGTCGAGCCCGGACAAGAGCGCCATCGAGCCACAGCGCGCTGCTTCGCTGTTGCTCCAGTAACGCAGCACGCCGCCGAGGATCGCCCGTGCTCCAGGATCTGCCGCGCGAAAGACATCGTACAGCGCGTCGGCGAGGATCTCGCGCGCGCGTACGAAGCGGTAGTGGTCGATCTCGTACTGGCGCAACGCGGCGTCCACTTGCGGGCGATCATTCAGAGAGTGCACCGGGCGCAGCAGCATCCCCAGCCGCTGCGCATCGGTGAGCCCGATGGAGATTCCGGTCGCGGTCAGCGGGTGCGAGCAACCGCCAGCATCTCCGATGAGCGCGGCCCCCGGCACCACCACGTTGCGGGTGCGGATGTGCTCGTTGGCGGCAAGCTGCGGCAGCTGCTCGGGCAGTGTCGCTGCCAGCCGCTTGCGCAGGGCCGCGGGCAGCTGCGGCAGATAGCGCTCGCGCACCAGTTCGGCGGCCGCGCGCGGTCCACCCGATAGATCCCGCAGTATATCGAACGAACAGCGGACATCGCTGTTACTAATAGCGTAAAAGAGCATGGGGCCGTCCGCGCCCAGCGATACCTGGCCAAACCCCGGACAGGCCAACAGATCCCCCGCATCGGGAAGCAGCAGACCCGCACTGAACGAGATCAAGTGCGACTGGCTGGGCACCCCCAAAAGTCCCCGCACCTTGGAGTTTCGCCCGTCGCAGCCAAGGACCAGCGGCGCGGTGATGAGGCCCTCGCGGGTGACAACGCCGCAGACGCGGCGGCGCTCATCGTACAAGAGCTCCTTGACCTGCTGATCAAAGCGCAGCTCCACACCAGGGCAGCTCGCGACGACGCGGCGCATGGCGCTGACCAGGGCCAGGTGCTCGATCGCAAAGCCCTGCCCGCGACTTCCTGCCATCGTCCGATAAGCAAGGCGCACCGGCTCGCTCGCACCTGCCGCCAGCACCGAAAAGCCATGAACGCTGGTGCCGCCAGCGGCGCACAGCTCGGGCATGAAGCCGAGCTCTTGCAAGACCTGCACACCCACCGGGTGGATGAGCTCGCCGGCCAGCCGCGGCTTCAGCGCCTGCCGCGCCTCCAGCACAACAATCCGCCGCTGCTTATCGGCCAGCGCCGCCGCGGCTGCGCAGCCGGAGATCCCTGCTCCGATTACCACGACATCCGCCAACATCGAGCGCATTCGAGCATCCTGGCTCTGCGCTGGCAAGCGGAATCTGGGCACTGGCACCATCGTTGGACGCTCGCCAGGCTCCTGGCATCAAGGGCGTAGGCTGGACGTGGGTATGCGCCGATTTCGCCTCCATCCGAGCAGGCGACTGGAGTATCCTAGCTTCGCAATCCGTTCGTGCACCAGAGGGAGAGCATGCCGCAGCAATTGCCGCCAGGCCCGCCGTTTACGCCCTGGGACCTCATCAAGGCCATCATCAATCCCGATGCAACGCTACTCAAGTACATGAAGCGTTACGGTGATCCGTTTACCACACGGATGATGGGGCCACCGACCGTCATGAGCTGCTCCCCCGAGGGTGCACGGGCACTGCTGACCGCAGATCCCGAGTACTTCGATCTTCCCAATCCGGACATGCTGGCTCCACTGCTGGGAGAAAACTCGCTGCTGCTGCTGAGCGGCGATCGCCATCGGCGCGAGCGGAAGATGCTGAATCCCCACCTGCGCGGCGAGCGTATGCGCGCCTACGGGGATGTGATGAAGAACGTCGCCCTGCGCCAGGCCGAGATGTGGCGGGTGGGGCAGCCGTTCCGCATCCTCGATGCAATGCAGGATATCTCGATAGAGGTGATCATCCGAGCGATCTTCGGCGTCAGTAGCGATCGGGTTGAAGCGTTCAAGCGCGCAGTCCTGGAGTTCGTACGCGCCTTTACTCCGCCGCTGGTGTTCTTCGGGTGGCTGCGCCGCAGCATGGGCGGGCTTGGACCCTGGGATCGCTTCGTCGCAGCGCGGATGCACCTAGACCGGCTCATCGATGAAGAGGTGAGCCGCCGCCGCGCCAACAGCGAGCTGGGCGATGACATCCTCAGCCTGCTGCTAGATGTGCGCTATGACGATGGCACCCAGCTTGAGCGGCAGCAGATCCGCGATCAGCTGGTGACGCTGCTTTTTACAGGCCATGAGACCAGCGCCATCGCGCTGTCCTGGGCGTTCTACCTCCTGCACCGCAACCCGGAGATCCTGCGGCGCTTGCACAGCGAGCTCAGCACCCTGGGTCCGAACCCGGAGTCTGAGGCCGTCGCGCAGCTTCCGTTCCTGTCCGCGGTGTGCAACGAGACGCTGCGCCTGCACCCGGTGGTGGTCGTGATCCCGCTTCGCCAGGTGCGGATCGACTTCGACTTCATGGGCTACACGCTGCCGCCAAAGACGCAGGTCTCGATCGGGACCTCGGTGATCCACAAGCGCGAGGATATCTTCCCAGAGCCGCTGGCGTTCCGCCCCGACCGATTTCTCGACCGCACCTACTCGCCGTTCGAGTACTTTCCCTTCGGCAGCGGCAGCCGACGCTGCATCGGCGCCGCCTTCGCGCTATACGAGATAAAGATCGTGCTGGCGACCCTGCTCTCCCGCTACCGCCTGTCCCTGGTCAGCGATGCTCCCGTGCGCGACGTCCGCCGCACCACCATGATGGGTCCCTCCGGAGGGATCCCGATGGTCGTGACCAGCCGCCTGTCCTGACGATGACCTGATAACGTGCGCGCACGCCGCTTGGGCAGCGCCGAGAAAAAGAGGTCCCTGATGAACTCAGCCGAGTATGACCTGTTCGATTCCTCCCTCGAAGGCAAGCGGCTTCCTCTCTACAAGCGGATGCGCGCTGAAAACCCGGTTTACTTAAGCCCGCAGCTCATGGGCTTTGTGCTGACGCGCTATCAGGATGTCGCCACCGTCCTGCGCGATCCCCGCATGTCGGTCGCCGAGATGACAATCTTCCTGGATCTCTTGCCATCCGACGCGCGCGGCGAGTTCGATCCCCTGCACAAGTCACTGAGCATGTGGATGGGGCACAAGCGCGTCGAGGATCACCTGCGCCTGCAGCGCCTGCTCAAGCGCTACTTTACGCCGCAGATGGTCGAGTCGATGCGGCCAAAGGCCGAGAAGCTGACAAACCAGCTGCTCGATGCGGTTGCGCCGCAGGGTGAGATGGAGACCATGGCCGACCTCGCATACCCGCTGCCAGCGCGCGTGATCGCCGAACTCCTGGGTGTGCCGCAGGAGGACAGCAAGCTGCTGCAGCACTGGTCAAAGGAAATTGCTTTCGTATTCCAGGGCTTTGACCTCGACAACCTGCGCCGCAGCCAGAAGGCGGTCCTTGAGATGACCGAGTACATGCGCAACATCGTCAAGGAGCACCGCCTCGTGCCGCGTCAGGACATCATCAGCGTGATGATCGCCGGACTGGAAGACGGCAGCGTGGCCAGCGAGGAGGAACTCCTTGCCAACTGCATCCTCCTCTTGTTCGCCGGCCACGAGACGACGCAGCACCTCATCGCCAACGGCATGCTCGCAATTTTGCGCAACCCGAGCCAGCTCGCGCTCTTGCGCGAGCAGCCGGAGCTGATGCCCAACGCGATCGAGGAGATTATGCGCTTCGACGGGCCGACGCAGATGACGGTGCGGATCAACAATGAGCCGATCACGCTTGGCGGCAAAGAGATCCCGGCCCGATCGATGCTTTTTCTGATCAACAACGCCGCCAATCACGACCCCGAGGTCTTCCCCGATCCAGAGCGCTTCGACATCCGGCGCAAGGACATCCGTCATCTCGGATTCGGACACGGAGCCTTTTACTGCATGGGCTCGGCGCTGGCACGGATGGAGGCTCAGGTGTGCTTCGACGCGCTGCTGCGCCGCTTCCCAAACCTGCGGCTGAAGTCGGAAGACCTTGTGAAGCACGAGCTGAGCCCACCGCTCAGCCGGGTCCCCGTCTCGATCCCAGTCCTGTTCTGAATGCCTGCGCCGGACGCGGTGCTTTAACCGATGCACCGCGTCCGCTCTTACGCTGAAGGCGCGTCGAGCCAAGCCCGCGCCAGAGCCTGGACGCGCACGTTAGCGGAGATGCGGTTCATGAAGCTATCCCTGGACGCTGGCTCAGGAATCTTGTCGGCGCGCAGCTGCAGCTCATCGACCGCCTCGCGAAGGGCGCGGTGCGCGGACGCGACATCGCCCTCCGCATGACAGGACTCGGCCAGGGCCAGCCGCACATCCAGCGACTCTTCGCTATAGCCACCGAGGAACTGGATGAACTGCATGCCCTCCTCCGCGACCTGACGCGCCTCGCTGCTGCGGCCTTGCTCAAGCAGCGCCTGCGCCAGAATCGCGTAAGCCGGCGGCCGCATCGCCGGGATCATCATCAGAAGATCCACGAGCTCGCGCCCGAGCTTCTCCGCCTCCTGGTACTGACCCCGCTGCAGCAGAATCCTGGCCATCCCGCGCTTCGCCATGGTTGTGTGGACCATAGCCGGCGACGTCTGCGCGAGCTGCTCCTCAGCCTTCTTCATGGCTTCTTCCTGGACGCGCAGCTCGGGGTGCCTGGACATGAAGCAGACGAAGCTCACCCGTGCCAGGGCCGTCACGTTGCTCTCTTGCAGGCGCGCCGCCAGCGCTAGACTCTCGGACAGCGTTTGCTCCGCCTCCTCCCAGCGGCCGAGTCCTGCCAGCGAGCTGCCAGCTACGTTCTGGGCCCACGAGATGAACCGCGCTGATCCGGACTGCTCGAAGGCGCGGACGCTGTCCTGCGCGACCTCATGGCGCTTCCAGTTTTCGGGCTCAAGGTGCCCCAGCCAGACGGCGGTGCCGAACTGATACCAACCGCGCGCGACCGGCTCGTGGTCAAGGATGGGCCCGGCGATCTCGTTCATGCGCTTGCCGATTTCGCTCGTGGCGTCGCGGAACGCGAGCGAGCTGAACATGCATATCAGCGTCGAGCAGGCGGTCACGTACTGGCTCTTCGCCTCCTCATCTGGATCGGTCGATGTGAACCTGCCGACCAGTTCGTTCAGCGCGGGGAGCTGCCCGCTCAGTCCGAGCAGCGTGAACATGGTCCCGATCGAGCGACACCAGCCCAGACTGCCCGGACGCAGCAGCCGCAGCGCCTCGTAACCGGGCGCGATGCCGAGCTGGATAGTGCCGCGACAGTAGTGCGCGTAGCATTGGATCTCGCTGAGGGTTCCAAGCTCTTCGCCCTGGGCGCCGCAGGCGATTCCGCGCTCGGCGCGCACCAGGGCGCCATCAGAGTCATATCCGGCGTCAGCGAGCTTGGCGGCGCTCACATAGTAGCGGACCGCGCGCTCCATGTCTTCGCCACGCTGCGCGTGCTCGGCCAGCACCATCGGATCCTGCTCGCCCACCTGCTCCAGGTAAAGGACCGCCAGCTGGTGGGCACGAACGCGATCCTGACCAGTCAGCGTAGCGTAGGCGGCGTCGCGCATCAGACCGTGCCTGAATCCGTACTCTTCCTGACCCGGGAAGCGGCTCTCGCGGTGCTTTTCGATGCTCTCAGTATCGATCAGCGCCTGCAGGGCCAGGTCCAGGTCCTGCTGCGAGGAGCCCTGCCCCAGCAGCGCCATCACGCCATCGCGCCAGAACGTCTCGCCGAATACGCTGGCAGCGCGCAGAACGCGGCGCACTCCCGCGTCCATGCGCATGAGACGCGCCTGCAGCATGGCCAGCACGGTGTCGGGCAGCGTCTTGCCCTCGCCCTCGGCGAAGGCGCGGATCAGCTCTTCCAGGTACAGCGCATTTCCCGCGGCCTGAGCGACGAAGCGCTCGATGACGTTGGCGGGAACTTCGGCGCCCAGGATCTGGCGGATCAGTCGCTCGCATGCCTTCGGGTTGAGCTCGCTCAGATGGATTCGCTTCAGTCCGCGCCCAGACCACAGCTTGGGAAACAGATCTTCGACCTCGGGCCGAGCCAGCGCCAGCACCATCAGCGGCTGCTCCGTCAACCCGCGCAGGGCTGCGTCAATCAGCTTGACGCTGAGGATGTCGCCCCAGTGCAGGTCCTCCAAAATCAGCAGCTGCGGCTGCCGCGAGCACTCGGCCTGGAGCCAATCGACAAAGGCCTGGCGCACCTGCTCGCTCATGACCTGAGGATCGCTGCGCGCGGCCCGTAGCTTGACGCTGTTTTCGTCGGGAAAATGGATGCTGCAGAGCTCTCCCAGGAACTCGATGATGCGTCCGTCCTGGGCTGGCAGGGACGGACTCAGCCGCTCTCGGAGCTTCTTCTGCTGTACCTCGGGCTTCTCGCCGCTCTGGATGCCGCAGCGGCGGCGCAGCATTTGGCTCAGGATGCCGTATGGCGAGCCGACGCTCATCGGATCACCGCTGCCGACCGAGATCTGGATATCGTCTCCCCGCGCTTTCAGCCGGCGGAGGAACTCGTGGCGAAGGCGGGACTTGCCGAGACCCGGCGCCGCAGTGACCAGGACCGACTCACACTGCGGCTCCTCGATGGATCTTGACAGGGTCGTCAGCAGGGTGGTGAGTTCGCGATCTCGACCCACGCAGGGCGTCGGCTTGCCGAGGAGCAGCCGCGACTCGTCGATGCTGTCGCGCTCCGCGAGCAGGACGATGCTGGTTCCCTGACGGGTCATGCTGAAGTGGTTGTCGAGCAGGCCCGCGCTCAGCGGGTCGAGAATCACCCCCTCCAGCGAGCCATCTTGCGGAGTAGGGGCAGCAGCGACGGCCTCGACCGATATATTGGTCATGTTCATAGCCCGATCGAGGACCAAACCGACGGCCTGCCGATCCTCGACCACGCAGCTGCCACTAGCGATGGCGACGCGCGCATCGGGCCACTGTTCGCGCATCAGCAGGGCGCAGCGGGCAGCCTGCCGAACCTGATCGTGAGCGTTGTCTCCCGTGGCGAACTGGCCGACCAGGGAGCCATCGGCGAGGAGCTCGACCTGCGCGCCAAAGCTGCTGATTGAGCGCAGCAGGGTGACCTGCGGCTCGTACACATCGGTCTCAACGCTCGAAGAATGCGGACGGGACGGAGGACGCTGCAGCAGGGTCTTGTCCCTGGGAGTTGCGACGATTACCGTGAACGGTCGCTTCTCACTGTCGACGATCCCGCGACTGCCACCGAGGAGCGATCCGCTTGCCGGCGTGTCATTCTCAGCCGGGATGGGAACCTTCTCCAGCGCGGCCAAGAGCGCCCCGGCATCGCGCGGGCGCTGCTCCGGATCCTTGGCCAGCATCTGCTGCAGTATCGCCTCTAGCTCGGGCGGTACCGCAGGACGATGGTTGCGCACCGGCGGCGGATCTTCGAAGAGGATCTTGGCAAGCACGGCGCCCTCGTGCTGTCCCATGAACGGCGGGCTGCCGACCAGGCACTCGAACAGCACCGAGCCAAGTGAGAAGATGTCGGCGCTCTGCTTGATGTCCTTCTGCCCGCGCGCCTGCTCCGGCGCCATGTAGCGAGGGGTGCCGATGGTGGCGCCGGTGCGGGTGAGCTGGCGCCCGCTGGCATCGTCGCGTGCAATGCCAAAGTCGAGGAGGGTGAGGCCATCGACGCTACCGTTGCGCAAAAACAGGTTGGTCGGCTTGATGTCGCGGTGGACGACGCCGATCCGATGAGCAGCATCCAGGGCCGACGCGGCAATGCGCAGCACGGTGAAGCAGTCGCGCAGCGGCAGCGGCCCAGCCGACAACCTGCGCCCGAGATCCTCGCCCTCCAGCCACTCCATGGCCAGGTAGTGCTGCCCGTCCGCGGTCTGTCCATCTGCGAGGTAGCCGACGATGTTGGGGTGCCGTAGCTCGGAGAGCAGACGCGCCTCACGGGCGAATCGCTGAAGCATTGTGGCGCTGTCTTCCGCCATGACTCCCTGCAAGACCTTGAGCGCTACTGTCTTCCCGCTCTGGATGTCGCGGGCGCGATACACTGTGCCCATACCGCCTACACCGGCTACGGCCTCAATGAGGAAGCGTTCCGCAAACAAGGTTCCGATGGACATCGTCGATGACTCCGTTTCTGCGGGGATGAGCTACCGAGCTGCAGCGTCCGAGGTCGCGCCCTAGAGGGAAAAGACCTGATCAGGCCAGGATATGATGCCACTTGCGAGTCGCTGGTGTCTACGGCAATCATGGCGCTGGCGCCTCGTCGCCCCTTGTCGGGAACCGGGCGCGCGCGGCGCATCGCAAGAGCCTTGCGATGATCGCATCAGACCGACTCGTCTGGTGCCCTCCGACAAGCTGCGCGCGCGCAAATTCGCAATGCGCGAGACGCGGTGCGCACTGTCTTCGCAGACGTCCCCATGCGGCGTTCGAGCTTGAATAGCATTCGGTCTACTCGGTATAGTCTTCTGAGCAGAGAAGGCGCGTCGGCCTTAGGCAGTGCGACATGACCACATCACTTCTGACGGCTGGCATGCTGGTCGCGAACCGCTTTGAGATCGAGCGGGTAGGGGGCAGCGGAGGCATGGGCACGGTGTTTCGTGCCAGAGATCGGCACACCGGCCAGCTCGTCGCCTTGAAGTTGATGCACTCGAACCGCACCATGACGCAGGAGACCGAGCGCTTCGCACGTGAGGCCCAGGTGCTGGCGTCGCTCCATCACCCGAACATCGTCTCGTACATCGCGCACGGTCAGACGTCCGAAGGACAGCACTACCTGGCCCTGGAGTGGGTCGAAGGTGAGGATCTGCGGATTCGCCTGAATCGCGGACCGCTTTCGCTCGGCGAGAGCTTGACGATGCTGCGCACGACGGCCACTGCGCTGGCGTCAGCTCACCGCAAGGGTGTCATTCACCGCGATATCAAGCCGAGCAACCTGATCTTGCGCAACGGCGAGGTATCTCGCGTCACGCTGATCGACTTCGGAATTGCGCGCCGGACGCTGCCTGAAAAGCCAATCACAAAGACGGGATTTTCTGTAGGAACGCCGGCCTACATGGCACCCGAGCAGACTCAGGGAGGTCGCGATATCACGGCGGCCGCCGACATCTTCGCGCTGGCCTGCGTCATGTACGAGTGCCTGATGGGCGAGCCGCTGTACATGGGTGAGTATGTGCTCTCCATGTCGGGGGAGATGTCATTCGAAAAGGGCCCGCCGCTGCGCGTTCGCTACCCGTACATCTCGGAAAAGCTCGAGGCGCTGCTCATGCGGATGTGCGCGGAGGATGTCGCTGCTCGCCCACCTGACGGCAGCGCCCTTCTGGAGGAGCTCGACGCGATCGGCGATGAGGAGCTGCGGCAGGGCGATGTCGCCGTGCAGTCCCAGATGTCGCAGGAGGTCGCCCCAATCGCACTCGGGGAGCGGCGCCTTCAGACGCTAATAGTGGCGATTCCGCTGACCAACGTGATGGAGGAAGTGCAGACTGTCGAGCTCAGCCCGCACATGCTGCAGGACCCCCTTACCTTTGTCCCGCGCGCCACGCTGCAGCGGGTCGTGCGCCGTTATGGTACGCAAGGCAAGTGGCTGTCGGACGGATCGTTCATGGCACTTCTGACACAGGGCTCCAGCGCCAATGACCTGCTGCGCCGCGCGGCTGATTGCAGCCTGTCGTTGCGTCAGCTGTGGCGTGGGGCGCAGCTGGGGATTGCAACCGGCTTCGGCGAGTCAGGGACCAGCGATGGGAATCAGAGCCTGCTTGTGCGGGCAATGGACGTGGCGTCGGCGCCCAAGTCCGCGGACGACACGCGGGCGCTCTCATCGAGCGTTAGGATGGACTCGCTGAGCGCCAGCCTGCTCGACGTATTCCGCTCGACCGAGCAGGCGCAGGACGTGTTCCTGCTGAAGAGCGAGCGCCTGGCATCCGGCGAGATGCGAACACTGTGCGGCAAAACCACCACCTGCGTCGGCCGGGAACGCGAGCTCGGCGAGCTCGACGCGGCGTTCACCGAATGCAGCGAGGACTCGACTGCCCAGGCCGTGCTGATCCTGGGAGCTGCCGGTATCGGCAAGTCGCGACTGCGGCACGAGTTCCTGAATCGGCTCCGCGCCTCGGGCCGTGAGCTCACCGTCCTGACCGCGTCCGGCGATACGAGCGACACGGTCGCATCCTACAAGCTGATAGGCCAGCTGCTGCGCCGGATGGTGGCGTCAGCCGACGGCGAGACCCTCGAAGATCCGGAGACGCTGCGGGACGCGCTGCAGCTCCGCGTGATGGAGAACCTGAAGCCCGCCCAGGGGCCGGCGGTCGCACAGACCCTCGTCCAGGTCTGCGGGCTGGCTCCACCCACGGAGGAGCGTGGCGTGCAGACGCCGACGACGGGACAGGGCGCGCGGGCAGCTGAGCAGGTCCTGACCCAGGCGTTCATCGACTTTCTTGCCGCCGAAAACGAGCAGAAGCCGGTGCTGCTGGTCATCGAGGATCTGCAGTGGGCAGACGCGGCCTCGCTGCGCGTGATAGACGCGGCACTGCGCGAGCTGAAGAACCGGCCGTTCATGGTGCTGGCGCTGGGACGGCCAGAGATCGTGCAGGATTTTCCGAAGCTGTGGGAGGGGCGCCGACAGCAGATCATCGAGCTCGGCCCGCTCAGCAAGCGAGCCAGCGAGACCCTGATCCGCCAGGTCCTCAGTGCCCAGGTCAAGCCGGCGACGGTGTCACGGATAGTCGGCCAGGCGGCGGGCAACGCGCTGTATCTTGAGGAGCTGATCCTGCTCGCAAGCGACGACGCCTCCGCACCGCTATCCGAAGCGCTGATCGCCATGGGCCAGGGACGCCTGATGCGTCTTGATCCGGAGGCGCGACGGATCCTGCGCGTGGCCAGCGGGTTCGGCCCGGTGTTCTGGCGCGGCGGTCTGACCGAGGTGATGGGCATGAGCCGGCGCTCCGAGCACGTGGAAGCCTGGCTGAAGGTGCTGACCGAGGCGGAGATCATCGAGCCGCATGCCGAGAGCCAGGTCCCGGGCGACGAAGAATACGGCTGGACGCAGGACCTCTTGCGCGAGGCGGCGATGAACCTTCTTATCGATATCGACCGAGCCCGTGTCTGCCAGGCGGCCGCCCGGTGGCTGGCGCAGGTGGGCCAGAGCGAAAACGCCAGCGCCATTCTCGCCGCCGCCGAGCACACGCGGGCTTAGCGGGCGCTCGATAGTTGTTGTCGGGATGGTTGAAACCGACGATTCCCGATCAGGCAACATAGGAATCCACTCGTATTCCTGAACTTTCCGCAGCCCCAAAAAAGGATACGCAGTTGTCCCGTGTCCGGGACACATCCATGCAGAGTGCCGCGGCAAACGAGCTCAGCAGCAGCCAGCGCTTTCACAAGTTTCACCTAGCCTTGCTGAAAAATCTTTTGCTAGATTAGCGCCTCCTTAGGCGGAGGGTGCAAATGAGCAATCGAATTGGCCGGTTGGGGTCTGCCGACGAGAGGTTTGACCACCAAATAGCCGATACCTTTGCCACGGTAGGCTCAACGGATCCATCCTGGACCGAGAAAGTCTGCGCGATGGCGGTTCGTCGCGATGGAAACTTGCAGATTGGCTTCGGCATCGGCAAGTACATCAATCGCAACGTGATGGACGGCTACGCTGGAGTATCTCGCGGCGTTGAGCAGATCACAGTGCGGGCGAGCCGGCGCTTGTTCCCCGAGACCGATCGCACGGTCGTGGGTCCACTACACTACGAGGTGCAGGAGCCCATGCGACGCGTCCGCTTCGCCCTTGCGCCCAACGATTGTCAGCCCATCGCCTTCGACTGCATATTCGAAGCGGTGATCCCTCCAGGACTGGAGGAACGTACACATCTGCGAGCACCGCTTGGATATCGGATCACAGCGGATCTTGTTCGTTATCATCAAATAGGAATCGCTTCGGGCTGGGTGGAGATCGACGGGAAGCGACATGAAATCGATCCAGCGGATTGGATTTCGACGCGCGACCACTCCTGGGGTGTCCGCTACAACGTGGGAAGTCCGCCGACCGATGTCGACCCGTTCAATCCCGAAGCTGGCATGTCGTTCCTGATGCTCTGGTGTCCGGTGCTGCTTGAGCGGCCGGACGGCAGCCGTTATGGCCTGTTCATGCACTTGGCGCACGTCGAAATCCATGGGCATGTGCGGCACACTGTGACCGGCGCCATCGAGCATCCGGACGGACGCATAGAGCCAATCGTCGACATTCGGCCAGAGCTCCGCTTTCATGCCAGCAACCGACGCTTGCTCGGGGGGGATGTTCATCTCACAATGGCCGATGGCACAAAGCGTACGATCCAGCTCGAAGTTCCGACCGAGACCGGCTTTCACCTGGGAACCGGTCTGTATTTCGGCTGGCGCGGGCACTATCATGGCGAGTGGCGAGGTGCGCTTCACATCGATGGTGAGCGCCTGGAGGACTGTAGCGATTCCGCGCTGGCGCGGGAGCTGCATCAGATCAGAGATACGTTTGTCCGGGTCTACGATCCGCAAGGCGGAGGCCAGGGCTGGGGAAACTGTCAACCCATGGTTACCGGCAGCCACCCTGCGCTGGGACTGAAGGCAGAGGATTCCTTTTTCTAGAGGGTTTAACAAAACGTAGTATTCCCAAACACTTGCAGCCGGCCAGTCCTGGAGGCCAGGAGTCAAAGCATGTCAGAGCGACCCAAGACTTCGACCCGTGATTACGAACAGTTGCGGGATCAGTTGCAGGACTGGCTGAAGGCCAAGCTCGCCCCCGATGCACACCCTGGCATATCCTCAATCCAAGTGCCTCCATCGTCGGGAATGTCCAGCGACACCGTGCTGTTCGATATCACCATGCAGGAGAGCGGCCAGACGCGGATACTGCCATGCGTGGCTCGGCTTGCGCCGGATTCCTCTGCGGTGCCCATATTTCCGAAGTACGATCTCGAAAAGGAATTCCGGGTGATGCAGCTTGTCGCATCGACAACGGATGTTCCAGTTCCGCGCCCGCTCTGGTTTGAAGGCAGCGAGCACTGGCTTGGCTCCCCCTTCATCGTCATACAGCGCGTCGAGGGCCAGGCACCGCCTGATGTGATGCCGTATAACTTCGGAAGCTGGCTCTCCATGGCCTCGCCACAAGAGCAGCAGCGTCTGCAAGAAGAGACGATTCGGGTCATTGCGAAGCTGCATGAGGTACGACCTCCCCAAGCCGATCTGTCGTTCCTACAGTTTTCGAACGCAGCCCCCAGCACGCTCCAGCGTCATATTGAAGAGCAGCGGGCGTACTACCAGTGGGTAACTCGGGAAAGACGAGTACCGCTGCTGGAGAGATGCTTTGCATGGCTTGAAGAGCATCTTCCTGAAGATTCCGGAGAGGATGTGCTCAGCTGGGGCGACTCGCGCATCGGCAATATCCTCTATCAAGACTTTCGGCCCGTCGGTGTGCTCGACTGGGAGCTGGCTGCTGTAGGCCCCCGTGAGCTCGATCTGGGCTGGCTGATTTTCCTGCACCGCTTCTTTGAAGACATCGCCGTAATGGCCGGTCTGCCCGGCATGCCAGACTTCCTGCGCAAGGATGATGTGGCGGCGACATATGAGAAGCTGTCAGGTCACAAACCGCGCAACCTCGATTTCTTCATCTTCTACGCTGCGCTGCGTCACGGAATCATCATCGCCAAGGTCCACCAGCGGAAGGTCTTGTTCGGCGAGATGGTGGCCGTAGCGGATCCGGACGACTCCATCATGCATCGCGCTGCACTCGAAAAGATGCTGGCCGGCACATACACCTACTAGAGCTCGCTGCCCCCGGAATCCCTTTTCCCTCGAAGATCGTATTGTTCGATAAGCGGAGCGACAAATGGAGCGCGCCCGTCGACCTTTTAATATTTACGGCGTCTTCGCCGCGATGTTATATGGGAATAAGACATGCACTGCACGATCGAGCAATCCTATGCTTATTGTCGAGAGCTGGCCCGGCGTGAGGCGAAGAACTTCTACTACTCCTTTATTCTTTTGCCTCGCCAGCAGTCCGCAGCCATGTCGGCGGTCTACGCCTTTTCCCGCTATTGCGATGACATATCGGACAGCGGTGACCCGGCAGAGGCAGCCGCGCGCTTCGAGGAATGCCGGACGATGCTGCGGAGAGCATTCAGCGGCGATACCCAGATACATCCGATGCTTCCGGCTTTAGCCAACACACAGCTGCAATTCTCGATTCCTGAGCGATACTTTTTCGACCTCATCCAAGGAACGGAGATGGATCTGACAGTGAATCGCTATCAGACCTTCGAACAGCTTTATAAGTACTGCTATCACGTGGCTTCTGTAGTTGGTCTGTTCTGCATTCATATCTTCGGTTTTGTCGATACCAACGCAGAAAAATACGCTGAATATCGTGGGATTGCCTTTCAACTCACAAACATCCTGCGAGATGTGAAGGAAGATGCGAGCATCGGTCGAGTGTACCTGCCGCAGGAAGATCTGAAGCGATTCGGTGTCGCTGAGCAGGACCTGATAGCCGGCAAGTTCGACGAGCGAATGAAAGAGCTGCTCAAGTTCCAGGGTGACCGCGCGGAATATTATTATTCAAAGTCCGAGCCCCTCGATGTTCTGGTTGCCTCGGGGAGCCGGCCTGCGCTGGCGGTGATGACCATGATCTACCGCGGACTGCTGCGCAAGATCGCAGCCCAGAACTACCATGTGATGAACGGAAAAATCCGTCTGAGCAGATGGGCGAAAGTACAGATTGCGTTGAGCGCCTGGATGGAGACTCGCTTTTTCGGATAGCAGCTTTATTTCAGCGTACGACTTCGGATACTCACCCGCTCCTTTCGACATAATTGACAGTTCAAGTTTGCTCTTGACCCAGCCGATGGAGCCTTATCTACTGGGGCTCGTGAGAGAAGACAAGGCCATGACGATGCAAGGTGACGCACTTGGGGTAGAGTACGATCCCTACGCGCCTGGTTTCGATGCAGATCCGTTTCCCGTATTTAAGGAGCTGCGCGAAAAGGCTCCGGTTTATTTCTGGAAGACCGCCGGCGCCTGGATCCTGACCAAGTTCGACGACGTGATCCAGGCCTTGCGCGACCCTCGGCTGAGCCTGGATCGCAGGCACTGGGAATATTATCAACCGAACCGGTTCAAGCCTGAGCATGCAGATTATGAGCTGCTGCTCGACAATGGTCTGTGGAATGTTTCCCGAGCAGATCATGGGCGCATCCGCAGGCTTGTCTCTTCCGTGTTTTCGCCGCGGGCGGCGACGCAGATGCAGGAGCTCGTGCAGCGCGTCGTTGACGAGATGCTGGACACCATTGCCGATCAAACGATATGTGACATCGCTCAGAGCTTCTCCGAAGACATTGCCATGGTGGTCATGTGCCAGCTGCTGCGGATTCCGCAAGACGGAATTCCGACGTTCCGGCGCTTTGGTCAGGCCCTCCTTGAGGGCACCAGCATCTGGCTGCAACCGGAGGAGTTTGACCGCATCATTGCGCCGGTTGCACCTGGCGTGGCCTTGCTGCGGCAGCTGATTGCAGAGCGTCGCGCCAACCCGGGCGATGACCTGCTGAGCAATCTGATTCGAGCACGAGATGAAGGCGGCAAGCTCAGCGAAAATGAGCTGCTCGCCCTGGTCAACACACTGATAGCCGCCGGAACAGAGACCACGGGACATGTCATCTGCTACGCCGTCTACAACTTGCTGAAGCATCCCGAGCAGCTAAAGCTGCTGCGAGCGGACTGGTCGCTCATCGGAAAAGCGATCGAAGAAGTCATGCGCTTCGACTACTTTGGCAAGGGCGGCGTCCCGCGCTACGCACTCGAAGATCTGGAGATCCGCGGAACGCGGATCAAAAAAGGACAGATGATCATCCCGGTGCTGACCTCTGCGCATCGCGACCCGGATATCTTTCCCAATGCTGATGTTTTCGACATCACGCGCGACCCTTTCCGCAATCAGACCTTCGGCGTCGGCCCCCACTCCTGTCTCGGGGCGCCCCTCGGACGAGCCGAGGCGGAGACCGCCGTTTGTACCCTGTTTCAGCGCTTCCCAGACGTAAAACTCGTCGAGCCGCCGACCTTCGGCGTCCATTCATATCTGCGAAAAATCGCCTCTCTGAAGGTGCAACTGAGCTCTAAGAATGCCGTCTAACAAACGGTGGCCAACAAATAGTAGACCTTATTTATAGGACGAATGGATCGGGGGCGATCCAATGCGGGCCCTATTAACACTTTGGCGAGCGGCGCGGTCCAAATCTCGGTTCCATCACTGAGGTGCGCCCAGACCGGACTGGATGTTGCCGCGCTGGGCAGGGTCGGAACCTATGCGGTGCGCAGCCACTCGGCGACGCGCTCGCCAATCATCATGCACGTCAGGTTGGGGTTGGCGCGCACAGGGGTTGGCATGATGGAAGCGTCCGCCACAAAGAGCTGCTTGATGCCGTGTACACGGCATCGCGAGTCGAGCACGGACATCTCGTCCCCTGCGGGGCCCATTCGCGCTGTCCCGGCTGCATGGTAGCCCATGTCCACGCTGGCATGCGCAAAGGCCCGGAGTCGCTCCTCTGTGCTCAATGCCTCGTCGAGTTTCGTGAGCGATCCATCGATCAGCTCGCTGAACCCGGGACTGTGCCTGATCTCGCTGAGCAGCCGCAGCCCCTCTGTAAGCCGGCGCGTATCTTCCGGTTCACAGAGACAGTTCATCTCAATCTGAAGCAGCCCTCTCGGCTCTTTGCTGCTCAGCCGCAGTCGTCCTCGCGAGCGGGGCCGATTAAGGATGACGAGGAGCTGCATGACTTCTTTGGCTCCGATCGTTGGCGCGAGGAAGTCGGGAATGTTCCAGATGTTGGATGGGTTTATCTGCATATCCAGCGGATCGGCCGATCCCGGTGCCGTATATCGCAGGCAGGGCCCCACGCCCAGCTCTTCCGCCTTGAGCACGCCGGGCTTGGGACGCAGATTGAGCAAGACATATGGGTGGTCAAAGAGATTCCTGCCGACTCCCGCAAGATCGGCGATCGGAGTAATTCCCAGCGCTGCGAGCTCACTGCCGGGTCCTATGCCGGAGCGCAGCAAGAGGGCCGGACTGCCCACCGAGCCTGCACACAGGATGATGCGATCGCCATGGACGCACTGGGATCCAGATCCGCTCAGCAGCTCAACTCCGACCGCTTGCCCGTTCTCGACAAGGACCCGGACGACATGGGAGTCCGGACGGATGCTCAGGTTGGGGCGCTGGCGCGCGGGATGCAGGTAAGCTGCCGCGGTGGAGATGCGAACCGCGCCATCCAGGTTCATCGGAAAATAGCCAACCCCGGGCTGATCCGACGCCGATAGGTCGGCGATTTCTTGATACCCCTGGCTGCGGCACGCCGAGACGAATGCTCGATGGCCAGCGCTCCTTTGTTCAGGCGGAGTGCGGCGGATTGGCATGGGTCCGCCGTTGCCATGCACTGGACCTGGAAAGTCCTGATCCGTTTCGAGCTTGCGGAAAAATGGCAGCAGTTCAGAAAACGCCCAGCCAGGATTTCCCAACGCCGCCCACTCGTCGTAGTCGGCGGGTATGCCGCGCAGCGCCACGGCCCCATTGATCATGGACGATCCACCCACGACCTTGCCATAGGGAAGCACGATGAGACGGCCTTCAGCGGTCATCGAATAGTAGTCCCAACGATGGGAGAAGCTCAGCGGCTCATACACCGTGCGCAGCTCAGGAGGAAGCTGCGCTGCGTCTGGATAGTCGGGGCCAGCCTCCAGCAGGAGCACGCGACGGTGTGCATCCTCGCTAAGACGTGAAGCGATTATGGCGCCAGCAGATCCCGCGCCAACAACGATGTCATCGTAATGCATGCGTCCTCTCAGTTTTGGACCGAACCGACCAGTCCGTCGATCTATCGAACTTCTTTCGATCTTCTTTTTCTGAATTAGCGTGCAAGTTTCCGCTATCGTTCTCCGGTTTCCCTACCACCGTCAAGTGTGCAGATCCCAGGACTCCAGTGGCACCATGCCCACTGGGTCGCCAATCTCGATATCCTGCTCGAAGGGGGGCCTTCTCACGATCGGCTTGTCGCAGATCATTTCCACTCGAGGTCATCAGATCTGCCGTTGACTGTCCGCTAAAGCGACCGAGCTTCAACCGATAAGACACCACCATTTCGACCCTGGCACGCAGCTCGTCAGCGTGCGTCGGAGAGAGAGAGAGATTGGTTGTTTCTCGATCAATGTGTAGGACATTCTGGGGCTTGTGCGCACGCTTCAGCATTCGCGCGTCATGACACGCAAATGGGGACCCCTGCGTATATGGCGCCGGAGCAGGCGTTGAGTGCAGCTGGGGTGACGGAGAAGGCCGATATCTACGCGCTGGGCATCATCCTTTACGAGATGCTAACGGGCACAGCGCCCT
>Ga0075163_10001412_pt1 | contig 32386 bp, 23 predicted proteins | sample JI1023141ADNA_FD_71478 | JGI IMG/M metagenome (GOLD analysis project Ga0075163, IMG submission 71478) | Wastewater effluent complex algal communities from Wisconsin, to seasonally profile nutrient transformation and Carbon sequestration -... | ecosystem: Engineered > WWTP > Effluent > Algae...
GTCGGCTCTGTAACTGGAGCCGGGTGGGGGACTCCGAACAGGAAGCTCTCCTTATGTACGTAACGACGTTTGACAAGACCGACAGCAAAGTTGTTCTGGATGACATTTCGACGGATCCGCCGAAAGAGCTAAGCCGCGAAGCAGCGGAGGAGCGACTCGATGCACTCGGCAAAGAGATGTTCGAGCTTCAGGACTTGCTGTGGGGGGCGCGGAATCATGCAGTGCTGATCGTGCTGCAAGGCATGGACACCTCGGGTAAGGACGGTGCCATCAAGAATGTCGCCGGATTCCTAAACCCGCGTGGCGTGAGCGTGGTTTCGTTTGGGGTTCCTACCAAGGAAGAGAACGAACACGACTTCCTGTGGCGTGTTCATAAGCATGCTCCGCGACGGGGAGAATGGACTCTGTTTAACCGTTCCCACTACGAAGATGTGCTGGTGGTACGGATTGAGAGTCTCTGTCCAGAGTCGATTTGGCGCGAACGGTATGGTCACATCCGTGACTTTGAAGAGCTACTGGTGGAGCACAACACCATCGTGCTCAAGTTCTTCCTTCACATTAGTAAAGAGGAACAGAAAAAGCGTCTTATTGAGCGTGAGCAGGACGAACGGACTGCGTGGAAGCTCAACGTTGGTGACTGGAAGACTCGCGAGAAGTGGAAGGACTATCAAGAGGCCTATGCCGACGCCCTACGGAAGACTGCCACCCAGCGGGCACCTTGGCACATCGTTCCAGCCAACACGAAGTGGTTCAGAAATCTGGCGATTGCAGAGGCGATTGTCGAGACATTGCGCCCCTACAAAAAGATCTGGCGGAAACAGCTAGATGACATCGGGATGCGGGCGAAAAATGAGCTAGACGTGTATCGTCAGCAGCGCAGCGAGCAGAAGTAGAGGAGTGAATACAGGAGTGGGAGCGAAAGCTCCTGCTTAGTATGTGTCGTTCGTGATTCGCTCCGCGGGCGAAGAGGGCGTTGAAGGCACGGAAGGACGCGAAGGGGGTCTGCGCGGCCTGTGTCCCTGCGATGCGCGCTTGGCATGCTCAGTATGTCGAGCTTTCGCTTCTTGCGCCGCTCGGCTCCAGTAGTAGAAATACAGCACCAACAGCAGTAGGTAGACGATGGTATTCATCCGCGAAGGGATGAAGCCCAAGACGCCGACGAATGAGTACAGCACTGTCAGCGGCCCAGCAATAAAGAACCGTCGGAAGACGGTTGCCGTACCAACGGTGAGCGTTCCTGCAATCACGATCATCTCGAACGGCACCATCTTGGACATCGGAATGTTGGCGATCATCGAAAAGATGCGCTGGAGACAGTTCTGTAAAAGGACTGCAAATAGGACAATCCAGGCGTGTCGATGAATGCGGTGACGAAGCACAGTCTGTCTGCCCCAAAGACCTCCTGTCAGCGCAGCCAAGATCAATATGGCCGATGCAGTTAGCGCCTCACGATGGTTGATGGGTCGATACCACTGGCGAATTTGCACCATCACGTAGAGCCCGATCGAGACGGCGATGAGTAGCTTTACGAATCGCTGCCGAGCGATGCTTCCCGATGCCAAGTCTTCGCGATGTTCTTGGTCAAGAGCTGACAGTAGCTCCCCAATGGACGGGAATCGCTTTTCTGGATCAGGACTGAGTCCACGGAGGAGTACTCGATGGATGTCTTCAGGGACTGCGGTGTCTCGTGGAGGATGTCGAGGTAATCCATGGACGTTGTCTGCGTATTCCTGAACCGTCACTCCTGAAAATGGCAGATAGCCGTATAGGGCCTCAAACAAAGAGGCGCACAGACTCCATTGATCGCTACGTGTATCAACGTTGCCACCCCGGTACTGCTCAGGAGACATATAGCCGGGAGTTCCAGAGACCACTCCTACCAATGAGAGTCTGCCCAAGGACCGGAGGTTGGCATGTTCCTCTGTTGCGCTGGGCTCTGGGAGCTCTTCCATGCCTACCCGTGCCAAACCAAAATCAACCACCCGAGGTCGCCCATCTTGTCCAATGAGGACGTTATCCGGCTGATTGCCTGGAGTTGAACCACCGTCGATAAATTGCTGTTTTACATTACGGTTGGGAAGTGCGCGGGAAGATGTTATGTCGGCGAACTCTGGCTCGGTTGCTGCTTGCGCCAGTGTTACCGGCACCACTGTGGTAGCCATGGATGGAGCGTTTCCTTTGAGGAAGATCGCACTGCAGCGAAATCAGTTCCTGCCAGCAGTCCCAAGTGCTCTTGCTGAGTCCGCTGCTCTTCAGATTGTCACGTTGATCTGCCTGACTTGAGAAGCAGACCGTTTGGATCGCTCTTGCGCGTCGTCGGCCGTCCGTGCAGAGTGGTCCCAACATGGCTAGTTCTTCAGTAACAGATACGAACGGACAGACTCCCTCGCCAGGAAGAGAAGTTCTTCCTGCAAGCGAAGACTGCCCGGAAAGTGCGACCCCTTCACCAAGCGCAATTTCTGCGGCAACTGACATGTTGGTGCAGTTTCCGGTGGTCGGAATCGGGGCTTCGGCAGGGGGACTTGAACCGCTGGAAATGCTGGTCGGCAGGCTCGGCCAAGACGGGATGGCTTACATCATCCAGCAGCACCTGTCGCCTGAGCATGAAAGCCTGCTGCCGGACATCCTGGCGCGTCATACTAGCTTGATCGTGATCGCAGCAACGGATGGTCTTGCCATCAAGACCAATCACATTTATGTGATACCGCCTGGGTTCGAGGTCGGAATCGTTCAGGGCGCTCTTTGGCTTAGCAAGACAGCGCAGGAAGTACCAACCCGCTCGATTGACTCCCTGTTCCGGATGCTCGCAAGTGAGCTTGGGGCGGCAGCGATCGGAGTGGTGCTATCGGGGGCTGGCTCCGATGGGGCGCTCGGTTTGTGCGCGATCAAGGAAGAAGGAGGGATCACCTTTGCGCAAGATCCCATCACCGCTAGTCAGCCGAGCATGCCGCAGAGTGCGCTTGATGCAGGCTGCGTTGATTTTTGTCTTAGCCCAGCGGTGATTGGCGACGAACTGATGCGACTTTCCTCGCATCCCTATGTAGCCAGAAAGCGACTGCCCCCGGTATTCGACAAGGAAGTCCTTTCACGAATCCTGCGCCGCTTGCATCGAACGTTTTCCGTGGACTTTTCAGAGTACAAGCCACCGACCATCGTCCGTCGCATCCTGCGCCGAATGGCTCTGCGGAAAATCGACAAAGCCGAAGACTATCTGAAGTTGATCGAGACCAATTCCGAAGAGCTCTCCGCTCTGTATGGGGACTTGCTGATCGGCGTCACGCATTTTTTTCGCGACCAAGAGCCGTTTGATACGCTCAAGAACATTGTCTTTCCCCGGCTGTTTGATAGACGGAGTACCGACGTTCCGATTCGCATCTGGGTGCCCGGCTGTGCCACCGGAGAAGAGGTCTACAGCATCGCAATCTGTCTGCTGGAATACCTGGACAGCCGCCCGCCAGGCTTCAGGGTTCAGATCTTTGGCACCGATCTCGATGAACGCTCGCTGGCCAAAGCGCGGCTGGGCCAGTACCCACAGACCATTGAGGGCGAGGTATTACCGGGTCGACTCCAGCGATTCTTTTCGCGAACCGAAAAGGGCTATGAGGTCGCCCGTCATGTTCGCGATTTGGTGGTGTTTGCCCGTCACAACATGACCAGCCAGCCGCCGTTTTCTCGTCTCGACCTGATTAGCTGCCGGAACGTCCTTATCTACATGCAGACACCTCTTCAAAGGAAGGTGCTGCGGGTCTTCCACTACGCACTCAATCCGTGGGGGATTCTTCTCCTTGGCATCTCGGAATCGATCGGCGAGGCCTCGGATTTGTTCTCTCTGCTGGACCGCAAGCTCAAGCTGTACGTCAAAAAAGATGTATCCTCACCGGCGGTGTTCGACTTCATGACCCGGATTGCCGGTGCATCGCCAACCAAGGACGAGGAACGGACTCCGGTGCTTCAGCGCCCAACGGTCACCATTCAGCAACTGGCCGATCGGGCCGTTCTGGACAAGTTTGGACCGCCCGGTGTGTTGCTCAACGAACATCTGGATGTCATTCAGTTTCGCGGACAGACGGGTTCCTTTCTCAGCCCCTCGCCAGGAACCGCAACGCTCAACGTGATCAAGCTGGTCCGCCCCGAGCTACTGGCCGAGCTGCGGGACGCGCTCAAACAGGTTCGCAGTAGCGGATTACCAGTGGTGTCGAGCCCGCTTACGCTGGGACCGAAACGGCTGCCCGTGGTGCTGGAAGTCATGCGGCTGCAAGCCTCGGACACCGGCCCATCATCGATCCTGATCCTATTTCGGGAAGTGCCAGCGCGCACCGGTTCCGAATTGGGCGGTTTGGCCACGGATCGACCCATCATCGACCAGACCGCGCAGACCCAGATTGAAGAGCTTACGCGAGAGCTGCTGGTCACCAAGGAATACCTCCAGACCACCATTCAAGATCTAGAGGTCGCCAATGAGGAACTGCAGAGCTCCAACGAAGAGCTACAGAGTGCCAACGAGGAGTTACAGAGCTCGAACGAAGAACTTGAAACCTCAAAGGAAGAACTTCAGTCCATCAATGAAGAGCTGTCTACGGTTAACGAAGAGATGCAGAACCGGATGGCCCAGCTCAACACCGTCCAAGATGATTTGAACAACGTGCTGGAAATCGCCAGCGTATCGTTTGTGATCATCGGCATGGATCTGCGAATCCGTCGCTTTTCGGCAACCGCCGCGAAGCTGCTCAACCTGATTCCCGCTGATCTAGGGCGGCCCATCGGCTACTTGGGAAACGCGATCAGTTTCCCGGCTGCCACACCCTTGCTTGAGATTGAGTCTCTGGTGTCCGAGTCCATCAACCGGATTCGCGAACATACCGAGCGGGTTCGCTGTTCGGACGGCCGCATCTATACAATGAGAGTGGTTCCCTACCGAACTTCGGAGCATGCGATCCGCGGAGCACTGGTCGAGTTTCTCCGCTTTCCACGCCCTCGCCCAGCCGATGACCCTCCCGAGACGCAGGATCTGATCAGCAAAGTTCTGTCCAGCCTGCCGCACACCCTGATGCTACTGGATGAACAGCTTCGCATCACGTGGGTGAACAAGTCCTTTTTCGAGACGTTTGTGGTCGGCACCGAGATCCTCGGGCGGCCCCTAGACGAAGTGTGGCCGTCGCGGGCTTCGCATCCCGAGCTGTGGCACGCGCTCGATAAGGCCGCAGCGAATGGCACCCCCTTTTCGGACCTCTTGGTACCGCATCCCTTTGGGCACAAGTCCGAAGTCCCGATGAGGTTCGGAGCCCGCTGCATCATGGCAGCTCAAGATCTCCCGGCTCTGACGCTGGTGGTCATGGAAGAGTTCTCCGATAAGAAAGGAAGCCATGAAGCCTGAGGAGATGTCGAAAGAACAGCTCGTCGAGGCGCTGCATGCCTTGCTCGCGAAAGAGCAGCAACGGCAAGTCGTTTGGGAGGATGTTCTTCGTGCGCTCCATCTTCATGCAGCCGACCTGACAGCACAGAATCAAAAGCTGCGCGAGGGCTTCAGCGAGTTAGAAGACTCCAGGCGTCACTTTCAGGATCATTTCGACTTTGCGCCAGTGGCCTATTTTGCACTCGACGGCCAAGGCTGTGTTCGCGAAGCGAACCTAACTGGTGCTGCGCTACTCGGACGACGCCGCGACTCGGTCATTGGCTTGCCTTTGATTTCCCTGGTCAAGCTCGAAGACCCGAGCGCCTTATGGAAGCACCTTCGTCGCTGTAGTGAGCTACAGCAAGCGGTCGAGAGCGAGATGGTCTTCTCATTCAGTCGTCCCAAAGGAGGGCTCACCCTGCGGACGATGCTGGCGACCAGTGTTCCGGTCTTGTCTTTGGCGAACCCGCCGATATTGTTTCGTACAACCCTTACCGATATCACCGAGCGCATCAACATCCAGAAGGATCTCGAGCGGGTTCGTGAACAAGAGCGCCGCCAGCGCGCAGGCTTTGAGATTCTTGACCAATCGACGGTCGCTTTTGGTGAAGCGCTCCTTAAGTGCAGCACCTCTGACCCGACCGACCTCTTTCAGGTGACCGTTGAGTATGCCGCCAAGCTTGCGGATGCCGAGTTCGTGGCGCTTGGACTTGTTGGCCAGCCTGGGGAACCGTTTGCTCACTGGGTCTTTTCCGGTGTGGATCCCGCGTCGGCAGTGGGTCCGCATCCGCGCCCGGTGGGAGTGCTCGGGGAAGTGGTGCGGCTGGGAACTTCTCTGCGGCTGCGGGATCTGAATGAGCACCCTTCGTTCAAGGGCTTTCCGGCTTCGCACCCCAAGATGAAGAGCTTTCTAGGGGTTCCCATCATGCTAAACGGAAAGGCTATCGGCCAACTGTATCTTACCAACAAGCGCTCGGCTCCTGAGTTCAGCGAAGAGGATCAGCGGTTCATTGAGATGCTCGCCTCCCGAGCCGCCAGGGTGATCGAGCGTGCACGGCTTAGTGAAGAACTACGTGCGTCGGTGCGGGCGCGGGATAACATTTTGGCGCTGGTCTCTCATGACCTTCGCAATGCGCTGTCGAGCATCGGGCTGCGGGTCAATCTGCTTTCGCGGAACCGGCTCACAAAAGGCGCGCATGGTAACCACCTGGAGCTGATCCAGAAGTCGGTCGAACAGATGAGTCGGCTGATTGACGACCTGCTCCATGCCGCAACCATCGAGGCCGGTACCTTCACGGTGGTTCCCAAACGCGAAGAGACTCTGCCGGTCGTTTTAGAAGCGTTGCATTTGATGGAACCGCTCGCCCAGACCAAAGCGGTCCGAATGCAGATCGAGGCCCCGCCGAAGCTGCCGGCCATTTATGGGGATCGACGGCGGGTAGTTCAAGTCCTGACCAATCTGCTCAGCAACGCCGTAAAGTTCGTCCCCGCGCAGGGCGCAGGCGTGATCAAGCTGCGGGTGTGGGCCGAAAAAACAGAGGTCCATTTTGCGGTGTCCGATAACGGTCTGGGGATTGCGCAAGAGCAGCTGCCCCATCTGTTTGAGCGCTATTGGAAGGGCAAGGCCGAACAGCGGAGCGGCATCGGACTCGGCCTGTTCATCAGCAAGGGAATTGTCGAAGCCCACGGCGGTCAGATTGGGGTACAGAGCACGCTCAACGTCGGCACGACCTTCTTCTTCACGCTACCGATATCTCAGGCCTCTATCGATGCGACGCCTGCCAGCGGCAGTACACCGCCTCCGGATCTGGCCAAGCTCCACGGTCTGCGGGTGCTGATCGTCGATGACGAGGTCAACGCGGTATCAGCGATGGCAGAGCTGCTGGCCAATGAAGGAATCGTGCCGTTCGAAGCGACCTCGGTGGATGAAGCCCTAACGATCATCAAAGAGAGTCATCCCGATATAGCTCTGCTCGATGTCGAAATGCCCGGCATGTCCGGCATTGCCCTCCTCGAGCTGCTCCGCGAGAGCCAACCGGATCTTCCAGCTCTCATCATCTCGGGTTTAGAGTCGGACAGCGCCCAGATCCAGCAAGCCTTAAAGACGGCCGGCGTCTTCTACCTTCCCAAGCCCGTCGTAATCGACAAGCTCCTAAGCACCATGAGTCACATGTTGAACACCGACCCAAGCGGCAAGTCCGGATAGGAACTCTTCTGTGGGCAATTCGCTGGATGGGGGGATCTTCCCAGTCCGCGAAAGCTTTGCGTTCCAGGTAGCAAGTCCCGAACAGGTTGCGCGCTAAGAAGGGGGGATTCGGAGCGCAGAACTGCGGGATAGATTCGCGCGGGGCATCCCGGGTCGTCCTGAAATCGCTGCGCCAAGGCGCGTGGGGTGAGATGGCATCGTAGTTGCTCCTCGTATCACGGGTCGGTATGTCAACGATCCCAACGTCCACGGCGCGGACCAGGAAGACCATGAGCGAGAAAACCAAGAACGCCAAGAACATGGGCACGATGAAGCTCAGCGGAGACGGCACTGCGACAGCACGTCCAGACGTTGCCGAAGTCGGACTGGGCGTTGTTACAGAAGCAACCGCAGCCAGCGTGGCAATGCTTGAAAACGCTCAGCGTATGAACGAGGTGATTGCGCGCATCAAGGCACTCGGCGTTCCCAGTGAGAACCTGCAAACCACCGGCATCAGCTTGAGCCCCGTGTACGACAATGACGAAAAGAGTTCGACGTACAGACAGCTCATCGGCTATCGGGTGGAAGACTCTGTATCGGTACGCAGCGAGGTTGACCTTGCGGGAGCGGTGCTCGACGCGGGCGTACGTGCGGGTGCGAACCTTACGTCGGGAATTCGCTTCCGGTTGATGAACGACGCTCCGCTGCGTGACAAAGCCCTGTCCAGCGCTGTTGAATCCGCCCAACACATTGCCCAGGTGGCTGCAAAGGCAATGGGGGCCAAGCTCCTCCCTCCGTATCTTATTGAGATTAGCGGCTCCTCTGTCAGCAACCCCAGCGTCATGATGAAGTCGATGGAATCCGCGACTCCGATCGAACCGGGGATGATTTCGGTGCGTGCCAGCGTTCGGGTGGAGCGGCACTACTTCATCGCAACGTAACGTCCGTCTCGTCCCGTTCACTGTTCGGTGTGGCCTCTGTTTCAACACACGCCAGACTTTGAAAGGAGGACTCCTTATGCAGACCCCTTCGAACATGGCTCCGATCCGCACCACCATGCGGTCGATGTGGTTGCTTTTGCTGGTGGCCGCCGGAATGAGCGGCTGCGCCACGCTACGTCCGCTGCCAGGTGCTCATCAGCCCGTCGTCCAGGCTGCGATCGCGGGCCTGGGTTCCGCAGGATGCCGATGCCACGACCAATGGGGAATCACTTGGTGCCAGCTCCGGGGCTCCGGGTTCCGGGTTGGCGCGGTGGTTACTATGTTCCGCGCAACTACAATTACTCCTATGATCGCTGGCACCATTGGCCCCGCGGTCCGCTGTTCTGGGGTCCGCTGTTTTGGACGGCCTGGCATGGCAGTCCGTGGTTTTGGCCCTGGTTCTACGATGGTCCACGTTACTATGCTTGGTCACGCAGCGATGCCCAGAGGTTAGCGCTGCCGGAAGGCACACTTCCCGTGGGCGGACGGACTGGCGGCGGAGGCAAGAAGAATACCAATCTAAATCCCGGGAACCCCCGCCCCCCCGATGGGGCTACTTGGCCTTCTCGGACTGCAGCGGTATCTGCTTGGTCTGTGCCCCCGGCTTCTTTGGGATGGCAATAGACAGCACACCGCTTGATAGATCCGCCTTCACATGCTCGGTATCGGCTCCCTCGGGTAGCGTGAATGCCCGACTGAACTCACCGTACGAACGTTCGCAGACGTAGTAGGTGGCCGACTTTTGCTCTTGCGAGGACTCGCGCTTGCCCGTGACGAGCAGGCGATTGCCCGTGACCGAGATCTTGACGTCGGAGTCCTTGATTCCTGGCAGATCTGCTTTGAACAGATAACTGTCGGTGCTCTCACTGACCTCAAATGCAGGCATGAAGGCACGATCTGTCGACAGGAGGAATGGCTCCATTTCGCGGAACGGATCCCAGTTCAGAAGCTCGCGAAGTAGGCGCAACGGCTGCGACCCGTTCACAGGAGTCTGTTGGGCTTTGTTCTCGGTACGGACGGCAAGATTGGTCATGTCAATGCTCCTTGTGTACTGAAGGCTGGAAGGGACTGTCGGCCTGGTTGATGTACGAACGCGTATGACAACTGGGCATCAGCGCTCACGATGTGGGATAAATGCAGAAAGTATGCCTGCGGCTCTGCTCGTGAGAGCCCGTAGTGACCCTCTCCCAAACTCTGCGTGGCACGCCATGTAATGCACATATTCCATGAGTAATTTTTTGCGTGTCCCGACTCAGGAATGCCACGAATTGGGGCCGGAATCGCTGTGTTTGGTCGAACATCCTTCGACTGCCCCCACTCTCTCCCACCAGCGTTCCTGCAACTCTGCGCTGCGCGCAGAATTCTCTGCAATTGGGGGCCATACCGCAAACTCTGCGCACAGCGGACAGCAGATAACAGAATCGATCGATTACGTCACGACGGAAACAAATTTTTACTCAGAATAAGCCAAGCAATGTCCTTCCTGGTACGGTCTCTGCAAAGAAGAGGAGTGAACCCAGCGGTCATAGTAAATCCGCTGAGAAATCGGTCGCACTCCGATGGGAACCTGACGACCACGCAATGGGTGATGGTTGTTGATGGTTCAGCAGAGACAGTGAAGTGCCCTGCGTCACGAGAGGTTCGCTTCCGATCCAAACACGGCTCAATAGGAGACCTCCATGTTTACCAAATCGATTGCTCGTACTCTTTCTGTGTTCTCTCTGGTTGGTGGTTCGCTTCTCGCTGGCTGCGGTAGCGGCTCAGATCCCGTGGTTCATCCGACCTCCATCCTAACCGACCGTTCGACGCACGCCTTGACGAACCTGACTGGTTCCATCATCACCCCAAAGGTGCTGAAAGGAACCTATGGTCCTTCCTGCAAGATCCACGGTGGCGGAACCTGGGATTTGACGCTGAATGATCCGACGGACCGCACACTGGAGGTCGTTCTCAATGACACCTTCGGTAACTGCCCACTGAAAGTGACAGCCGTGCAGGTACAGACCGGAACGCAGCTCACCGACTATCCACTGAGCTCTCCGCTCACCCTGGGCCGCTCTTTTGCGGCATCGCCAGTGATGGTCAATCAGCCGAATCCAACGAGCTTTGCGTTCTACATGAATGCGAAGATCAGCCTGCTCGCGGACGATAAGTACACCAACGATTTCAACATTGACATGGTGTATTCGGACGATGAGCAGGCGTGCAAGACCGCACCGCCAGCCATCTATGCCAAGGTCACCGCAACGGCAAATGGCAGCAGCATTCCTCCGCCAAACTACACCATGAGCTTTGACACCCTGAAGATTCTGGTCGACGCCAACTTGGTCGTCCAGAACACTTCGAGCGGCAACGTTGTGTTGAAGCTTCCGGGCACCGCTGCCCAGGCCGGCGAGCAGTGGAAGCTGTTTGACGAAGCGAGTCTGTGCTGCGACACCTACTCCTTCGCGGTCATTGACACCATGTTCCGGAACGTGACGCCAGTGTCTACCGGCATGATCACAGGCAACACGGATGTCAGCATCCCGTGGAACAATTGGGATCTTCTTGGCAAGACGCTTCCGAAGAGCCGCTGGCTGGTCATCAGGCACCTCGACAACGTGAGCGGTGTCTACTCCTACGAGCTGTTCCAGGTGGTATTCCCTGGTCCGCTTCCGCAGTAGTCACGTAGCGGCCGTCCTAGGCCGCTCTGTTTGACAACCCCGCCTCCGAGTGGGCACGCCCTTTCAGTCGTCAGGAAGGCGCGTGCCCCACTTTGCCTCTCTCTCTCTCCCTCCCTCCCTTTCCTCATCTATCAATAGACTGCCTGTTCCCGCTGAATAGAGCTGTTCCTACTGGGCTGTACCTAGGCGTCGGAGTCGACGTAGGAGCCCCTGGTAATCGGCGAGAAATCAGCTCCCCGATGAAGAACAATGGCTCCAGCCTGGCTCTGCCCAGGTGCCGGAATCGATGTAGGAGTCCTTGGAAATCGGCGGAAAATCAGCGTGAGGATCGAGACAGCACCGCAGCAGATGAGCGGTGAAGGGGAGAGAAGACCACTAGGTGGTCAGCGCGTAGGCCCGCATGCCGCTGTAGGCATCCAGGTACGACAGTCGCGACCAGCCATCAGTGGCCATGGCATAGACTCGGAGTTGCTCCGAGAAGGCACCCTGGGTCAAGCACTCAGCCGATAACAGAGATGGAGTGGCCGGATGCGAAGGTGACCACTGAACCGCGATGTCCTGAGTGTACATGCCGGTGCTCGGATCTCGGTTGAATCCGCCAACGGGTGACACACCCAGCTTCGCAGTGACGGTTGCCGCCGGAACAGTGCTGGTGCCACGTACCGTATCAAATGCGAACCAACCAAAGTGACTCGGATGGTGCGCCCGGAAGGAGATATGTACCTTGGCTCCGGGTACGTAGCGCAAAAAGCCGCAGCTACCTGTCGTGATTCCAGAGCCCGTGATGTCAAAGGTCTGGGCTTGACACGGCTGATTGTCGATGTGCAGTACCAGTCGAAACGCGACCACTTTGCCGTGCTGTTTGATGACATGGGCATCATCCGCCGCAACCGTTGGGACTTCTCCGGTACCAAACGGAGCATCAACAGTTGGTATTGAGACTGCGATTCCTTCATCGGTAAAGTTGACCGGAGTGAGCGGCGCGGAGGCGCGGAACAGCTCCAGCTTAAGCTCGTACTTACCAGCGGCAAGCGCAGCATTGCCCCCTTCCAGCAGATAGGAAAGTAGCTGACCGCTGGCGCTGTTGGTGCGCGCATCTACCATGGGTGCCCAGCCGAGCGTTCCCACGGGTGCCTGTCCTTGGATACGATAGAGCAGACTGCCTGCCAGTGCGGGATCTGGACCTAGCAGCAGCGGCTCGAACACCAAGTTTCCCGATCCATTGATTCGGGCATAGTGGCGAACGATGGGACGGTCAAAGGCGTGCCACGTAGCTGTGCCAAGCTTTCGCCATGACCAGCGATAGTGACTGATTCCGGCAGCGAGCAAGTCCTTCCATCCGAAAAAGACATGCGGCTCCAGGCTCCCACCAAACGGCTCACCACCAACAGTAAGCCCTTCGTTAGGACCGGTACTGTGGATCTCTTTTATGCTGACTCCGTTGCCGATGGTCAATACCGAGATCACCTTGCCGGGCAGGTTGATTGGTTCCGTCGTTCCAACGACGCGTGGATCACTGAGTTTGATGACAACCTCGGTGCCACAGATGTAGTTCCAGTGGGTGTGACAAGGAATGCTCGGTTTGTAGACAGAGATCCACTCTCCACCAATGCAGTACTCAACGTGGAAATACAGGTCCGGCTGGTCGCTGCATAGGTAGAAGTGAGTGGTCTCAAATTCGCCCAGCTGGTTGGTTTCGACCACTGCCCACTCATCGGTCAGCAAAAAGTACGGATGCAGCCAGCGCCACCGGCACAGGAACGGCTTTAGCAATTCCGGATGGGCCAACAGTTCAAGCCGTGCGTCCCTTACCGATCCTGAAGCCAGTGAGGTTCGCAGTGCAGGGGATATCGTGCGAGGCACCGCGATCGTTGGCTCACTGATACGTGGTAGGCGCACAGCCGGGATGCGTAGGATCGGGCGCAGTGGACGCAGTCCTGCCGCTTCCGGCAGACGGATCTCCGGTGTCGGACTGAGCAATCGCGCAACGCTCTCGGGAGTCGGATCTACAATTTCTGGATCGAGGTGAAACTCGGGACTCGGATCCGGCTCTGGAACTGGGTGCGGAATCACTTCCAACTCGCGTACAAGATCCTTTGCGAGGCGCAACAGATCGGAATCGGGAAGTCGTCTGATCAGCAGACGCAGCGTATCGACCTCCACGATATGCACGCGGGCTTTGTAGACCGGCAGATCGCGCGGTTCGCCCTGAATCACCGTGGGCCGAACAACCTTGCCATGGACCCGACACTTGCAGAAGCGCCACAGCTTCCACCGCATCTGCGGAATGGTCCCGAGAGAAAATGTCGATTGATGACCATCGGGACGCCATTCGATCTCCGTCGCCTGGATACGATCCATTTGCTCCAGAGTGAGGCGTCTTGAGACTCCCTGAGGAGTCGGGCCCAGGAAAAGTCGTGCTCCTTTGGTCAGTTCGGCTGCCACAGGAAGCTCGATGACACCGTCCTTCAATTTGGCGGTGGTCAGCGGCTGTCCGTTGGCAGCAAACAGAAAAGCCGAGACCTCAATTTCCCGTTCAAGCGTTCCTTCGAATTCCACCTTCAGAGTCACAGCATTTGGCATGGTAGGTTCCTTTCCATGCGCCGGGCCTCCTGCAAGGACAAGGCCACATGCTGTGGAGCATGTTGGAACTACTTATTCCCAGCGCTGTCGGGCTTGGCTGGCTTGCCGCGCTGATCAGGTGGGTGTTGTAGGTACTCCCGTAGCTTGTATTGAATTTTTCGAGGCGAGATATCGAGTATCTCCGCAGCACGCGATGTCGAACCACCCGTGTGCTGCAAAGTTTCGAGGATCGCATAGGCTTCCAGCTCGGCGAGCGTCGCGCCAGGCACCTTGGGGCAGTTGCCGGGTCGAACACCCGCGTTGGAACCATCGGTGGGAATACCTTCTCCGGGTTCTGGAAGTGCTAGATTTTCGACGGAAATTGTATCTCCACGACTGATTACCACGGCCCGTTCGATGATGTTTTCTAGTTCGCGGACATTGCCTGGCCAGGGATACTGACGCAATCGCTGCAGCGCTTCCGGAGAGAACTTGTCGATCGATTTTCGATTTTCCTTGGCATAGCGCTCCAGGAAAAACTGGGCAAGCAACCCGATGTCTAGCTGACGATGACGAAGCGGAGGGAGTTCGATCGTCAGAACATTGAGTCGATAATACAAGTCATCGCGAAACAAGCCCTGCTTCACCCGCTCCCGTAGGTTGCGATTGGTCGCGGCAATGACACGAACATCGACTTTGATCGTCTGCGATCCCCCGACGCGCTCGAACTCGTGCTCTTGAAGAAATCGCAGCAGCTTGACCTGAAGCGACGGAGAAATCTCACCAATCTCATCCAAAAACAGAGTCCCGCGATCAGCCTGCTGGAACCGGCCGTCTCGTCGAGAAATCGCCCCCGTAAAAGAACCGCGTTCATGTCCGAACAGCTCGCTTTCCAGGATCGTCTCGGCCAGGGCTGCGCAGTGCAGCTTCACAAACGGGCCTCCGGCGCGTGGACTGTTTTCGTGAATCGCGGCCGCTACCAGTTCCTTCCCGGTTCCACTTTCCCCTGTGATCAGGACCGACGCTCGTGACGGAGCAACTTGCAATATTGTATCAAACACAGCCTGGATTTGTGGACTGGTCCCGATGATGTTGGGAACGATCCGCTTCTCTGACAGGCGATCATGAAGTTGCGACGCTTCTTGGCTGAGCCGTCGTCGTTCTACCACACGCCCTACCAACCCCAATAGTTCCTCGAAGTTGAGAGGCTTGGTGATGTAGTTCACGGCACCAGCGCGCATCGCAGCCACAGCAGAATCGACGGCCGCAAACGCTGTCATCACAATCACCGCACAATCCGGAAAACGCGAACGAATTTGTTCTAGGAGTCCCATTCCATCCAGACCCGGCATTCTCAGGTCCGTCAGAACGACATCCGGGGAAAACTCCTTCAGTTTAGGAAGGGCCTTGAATCCATCCGCCGCAGTTTCCACTGAGTACCCCGCGTCATGGAGAAGCTCAGATAGCACTGCGCGAGCATTGGGCTCGTCATCAACAATTAGGATGCGACCGGCGTCAGTCATCTCTTTTGTTTTCCGGGGCACTACCCCACATTTTCAAAAGTATTCTGATCATGTTTTCAGCATATGCACATCCTAAATCCACACTATCCCATTCGCGAAAAATCTGCGCCCATTCAGGTCATGGGCGCAAAGTTTGCAGCCTGTGTGGACGCACTGAGGATTCCACGGGGTGAGAGCTGGCACGGCCTATGCAATTCTCGGGGGTGAGCAGAGCCAATGAACACCTCGTGCATCGGGCTCCGCAGCATCCTGAACGTGAGTGTAGGCAGGACTTCTGCGCAACTCTCACACGGAGACCACCATGTCGACTCTAGAGCTCTCGTTTGGCCGCTTGTGTTCGATGGTTTTACTTGTCATCGCCGTATTGGGTTCAAGCTGTGATCGTCACGTCGCGCCGGAAGACATCGTTGGACCGATAGGAATACCCATTGACCGCACATCGCAGCAGCTTGTCATCGGTTCTGGGACTGTCATGATTCCCAAAGTGCTCAAAGGTAGCTATGGTGCGAACTGTCGCCTACATCCGGGAGAACAATGGGATCTCACGCTCAGCGATCCGACCGATCGCAGCGTGGAGTTAGAGCTAAACGAGTCCTTTGCTAGCTGTCCCCTTACCATCACCATGCTGCAGATGCAGGTCGGAACAACTCTGATCGACTATCCGCTTGCGAAGCCGATCTTGCTCAGCAACTCCTATGCAGCAAGTCCCGTCGCGCTCTACTCGTCGGGAAGCGAGAATGTATCGTTGTTCGTGAATGCCAAGTTCGGCAGCCTTGAGTCGGCAGTGTACAGTAACAATTTCAGCATCCAGATGGTCTATTCCGACAATGCGCTCGCGTGTAGCATCACCGCACCAGCTGCCATCTATGCGACTGCGAGCGCTGTGGTGTATGGGACGTTTGGTGCTCCTCCGAACTACGTGATGTCGTTTGACGAGCTGCATCTGTCGGTCGACAAAGATTCGATTGTGCAGAGCAACTCAGGTGGCTTTGTGAAGCTTACTTTGCCAACGCTGCAACCGCAGGCTGGAGAGCAGTGGCGCGTGTTCGACGAGTCGGCCCGCTGCTGCCGGACCTACTCCTTTGCTGCCATTGATACCATCTACCGGAACGTGACACCGGTAGCTGCCGGAACGATCATCGGAAATGCAGATGTGATTCTGTTATTTTCCGATCTCGCGCTGCTGGGACAGCGCCTTCCGAAGACAAGAACCGTCATTGTGAAACACAGCGGAGGTGGGGGGCTGACCTCGTATGAACTGTTTCAGGTGCTATTTCCTGGGCCCCTGTAGCTAGAGACGGCTCCAGTCATTAGGTTACTTCAATGGACGGCAAAAGCCACATAGCCTCGGATTCCTTCCAGACGCAGTGGAATCAGGAGCAACGGCTCCGCTTGGTTGCGGAAGCCAGTCGGATGCTCAGCGCATCGCTCGATTACGAAGAGACGCTGGGCAACATGGCGCAGCTGGCAGTCCCCCTGCTGGCAGACTGTTTCCTCATCGAGCAGCTAGAGGAGCGCGGGGGGACGGTGCTGCTACGGCACTTGAAAGTGGTTCACGCCGATCCGAGCAAGCCTCTGATGGGCGAACGTTTGCAGAGACTGAAGATCTCGGACGCGGCGACGCACCGATGGCTGCATAGACTCCGACAGCGTCAGTCGATCCTGGTTCCAGAACTTCCGGAAGGATATCTTGAGCAGTTCACGCCGAGCGAAGAAGATCTGCCGCTGCTTCGCGAGTTGGCTGTGGTTTCGCTGCTCTTTGTTCCCCTCATCGGGAAAGATAAAGTGTTGGGGGCGATCACTCTGTTGTCCGCGCACAAAGAACGTCGCTATGATTCCAATGATCAATGCTTTGCGGAAGAGCTAGCGCGGCTTATGTCGCTCGTGATGGACAACCTGCGTCTCAATCGAGAGACCCAGCGCGCCGTGTTCACCCGTGATGAGACACTGCGTGTCGTGGCGCATGGGCTTCGGAATCCCATCAATAACATTCGATTGACGGCCGAGCTTATCGCACGCAAACGGGACGGTTCTCTAGAGAGTCTAAAAGAACTGGCGCGACGAATCATTAGTGACTCCGAGCGGGCCGACAGCTTCATCCAAGACGTTCATGATCTGATCCAGATCGAGGGTGGTCGGCTTTCTTTGGGGAAACTAGCGTGCCATCTTGGTGATCTTGTGCAGATTGCGATGAGGCAGGCGCGGCCACGGGCTGAATTGGCTGCGGTCTCCCTAAGTCACCGGATTGATGATCGGGTTCCCTATGTAATGGTGGATCGCGCACGTGTCCTATCCGCGTGTTGCAAGCTGCTAGAGAATGCAATCCAAGGCACGCCAAAGGGAGGCCGTGTGCAGTGCGAGGTTCGATGGTCTGGCGAGTACGTTCTCTTTTCGTGTCACGACTCCGGGCCGCCGATGAGTGAAGAGCTGATTCCGCATGTTTTCGATGGTCTGTGGCAGCCGGGCCCGACCGAGTTGCGCGGTGCCGGGCTTGCTCTGCCGATGGTGAAAGCGGTCATTGAAGTGCATGGTGGCAGCGTCTGGGCAGAGAACCGCCCCGGTCAGGGCAGGAGCTTTCACTTTTCCTTGCCGACCCCGACTCCTGTGCCGGGGTCCACGACTGGCGAAGCCGACGCTTGACTCCCGCCAAGCTGATCCGACCTTTTCCTAAGAGCGGCGTACGGCCGGCTTCTTGCATCGGCTTGAGGTCGTTCACACATTGCAAGGAGATCTCCCATGGCTAACAGTCACAGCATCTGGTCCACTAAGCCCCTGCTTGTCATCGATGGCGACACGCACGCGAGTATCAACTCCTTCACCAGAGGGGATGTCATCATCAGCTGGACGGACAACACCCGTTATGGCTTTCAGGAGGCGATTGTTGTTGCATCAACGGGGGGGGTCTATCAGTTCACATTGGTAGCAGTGAGTAGCTCGAACGACGACTACATCGAAGGACTCTGGGACATCCGCCGCAATGGAGCGTTGGTCGTACGCGGTGGCGTTGGCAAGCTGTACGGAATCAATCAACCGGTGGGTCAGTACTTCAAGCTCTATATCGGTACCAGCCAGTGCTATGCAGAGAAGTGGCACCTAGGGGCCTACATCACCAGCCGCTTGGATTTCTAGACGAAATCCCGTCTCCGCCCCAAGCGTGCAAGTCCGACCGACTCTGGACAGAGTCTCTCGACCACTAATACCCAGGAACCTCCGCCGTTTTGTGCTGGTGCGGAGGTGTACCCCTGATGTCCGTCTTCAGACATCAGAATGGCCATCCTTACTGGTGGACCGTGTTCAACTCGCGAAGGCGAGGGGCGCAGATGGTCGAAAGAGTGCGTGCAACCGAGGAGGGCGTAACACCGTTTCCACCCGCCGACGCACTTGGATGCTGCTTCATGCTAATGCGTGCCAAGTCATTCATAGAGACAATTCCGACCGGTCTGCCCACTTCATCGAGCACCGGCACACGCCGAATGGAGTGCGATCGCATCATCTCTTCGACTTCCTGCAGTGAGTCGTTAGGACCGCAGGAATACAATTCATGTGACATCGCAGAGCGCACTTCGATTTCGGCAAGTGGCTTGCCCTGCGTATAGGCTGCCATGCAGATATCGCGATCGGTAATCATCGCCACCGCGCAGCCTTCATCGTTGACTACAGGCACCACTCCGCAGTCGGAGTTCCACATCCGCTGTGCGGCTATGTGAAGGGGGTCGTTAGAACGGCAAGTAGCCACTGGTTGAGACATGATCTGTTTGACCTGCATAGAAACTCCTTCGCTGGGCATTTCGAGATGAAACCGCTGGTACCGTGGTGCACCTCGATAGAGCGCGTGTTGCAAGACCGCATGATGTTGGGCGAGCAAGTCCATACATTGCGAACCCTCCGCTAGCAGCTTGTCCTGAAACTCCATCCGTTCCACCACATTGACGTCATCAAGAACTGTGCCGGTGGACCGGCTCTGACGGAGGATGTTAGCAGCGCGCAAGGGTTGCGACTTCGTGTGAAACGGACGAAAAATCTTCGCGCCCGGCAGACCTACGATGGCAACGCTGGATCGTTACACAGAGCGCGTTCGCCACAACACATCCCGCCAACGTTAAGATTCGCAGCCGGAATCCCTGCGCCGCGCTTGATCGGTGTGTGGCAGATCTTGGGAGCCGCTTCCCACTACATCTGTACAGTTTCGATGGTCGAGAAGGCTTTGGTTTGGGGATTGTAACGCTTGATCGTCACCGAGAGGCCGGTTTCGGTGACGTCCCAGATTGCGAAATGGAACGCTGCCTCTTGCTTCTTGATTTCGGGAATCGAGCTTGGATTGGCGGTCGGAGAGTAGAGCGTCGCGCCACCACCACCGCTCACGAAGTAATGAATTCTCCCTCTGTGAGCAATCGGGTTGTTCTTGAAAATTCGCTGGTAGAAGTGATTATGTCCGGCCAGAACCGCCCGTACTTTCGGAGTGTCTTCTAGGAGCGGAACCAAGTTGTCGAGCTCATCCTGATTCGAAGTGTGCGCAGTGGGGCCTGGATAGGTCAGCGGTGGCATGTGCAGCACCACGATGACATTTCGAATCGTCGCCGATTTCGTCGCTGCGGTAAGTTCACAGCTCACAAAATCAGTTTGGGAGGCCGGATTGGTGCAGTTCACGGTCGCGCTCTTGGGCGGAAACTGCTTGTGTCCAGCTTGCAAGGAGTCCTGCTCACCCGAGTAGAGGACCAAGAATTTCGTGTTGGAGTATGAAAATGAATAGTACCGTTTGCTCGATGAGATCGGTTGAGGGAATGGGAACAGATCCATCCAATCTGGGAACGGGTCATTATTCCCTTGGGCTGGATAAAAAGCCCCCTGCGATAGGAAGGTAGCGGCGTTGAAGAAAGAGTCCCAGTTACAGCTACCGTAAGATTCAATCATGTCTCCAGTGCTCACGAAAAAGTGGGAGCTCTGTCCGACTTGTGGAAGGAGTCCTTGCAGAAGACCTGGATTTCCACACTGATAGTCTCCAAAAGAAACGAATCGAAAAGGAATCACACCGCTGGGGGCAGTGCGAAAGTTGGCCAACTTGGGTGTACTCAGATCCATGAGCTGGACGGTCTGGCTCTGACCTGGCGATAGCGCAGACAAACTCACTGAGTGGCGATACCGTCCACCGGGCAGTGGCAGCGAAGTTCCTGTCGTCCAGACAAAGCCAGCCGCCGCGTGAAGGAGGGTGGCCTGTGCGACCCCATTTGTCTCCCAACGAACCGTAGCGTGTTCCGTTCCGACATTCCCAATCCACGGACCACGCACAAGCTGCGCGCTCTTGGGAAGGCTTGGGAATAGGATCGTCTTGTTCTGTCCGGTGATGATCGTATCGCGATATTCGGGCGACGCGGTGCTTGTCCACTTGACCTTCGCACCGAGCGGACCATACACCATGGCCGTGCAATGATTGGTTCCGGCACAACGCAGCAGCCATCTGCCGTCCAGCCTGCCAGCACAGATATGCTGTGCAGTGGCACTTGGTCCTTCCCACTGACAAGTGACGCGCTCACTCACGAGCGCTGGCGGTACATTCGGGGTTGGAACTGGACCAGGCGGAGGAGTTTGAGCAAGGACCAGAGTCGGTACTATCCAGCAGGACAGGGCAAGAGCTTCCTTCACCCCCTAAGCCTCGCACAGTCGATTGGCAGAATCAAACGTCTCTGCGCGAAAAGGGTCACGTGATGGTGGGCCAGGATGAATCGCGCCGCATCAATGGACGCGACAGATTCCATGGGATGAGTTGGGAGAGGGGGAGGGGAGGCCAGGAGAGACCCCCGACTGCTCCTCGTTTAGGAGACAGTCGAGGGGAGGGAAAGGCGGACTAACGGGGTTTACGACTGTCCGTCGCTACCGTCACCGTATCCGTAGCCGTAACCGTAGTAGTCACCGTAGCCATAGTCACCATAGTCGGCGTCCGATTCGCCATACCCATAGTCACCGTAGCCAGGGTTCACTACTGGGCCACCTGGATTGATCACGACGGTCGGATCAACGGTGATGGGCTCACCGCAGCCAGGACGTCCGGTGGCGACCGGGCAAGGACGAACCAGCGTTGGACGGCAACCGACTGGGCACAGCGTTGGACGGCATGTTGCCATGCAAGTCACTACGCAAGTGGCACACATCGTCGGCCGACACGTCGGGCGGCAGGTCGGCGCGCAGGTCACTGGGCAGGTGGGCTTGCAGGTCGGCTTGCACGTCGGTGCGCAGGTCGGTGCACAAGTCGGCAAGCACGTTCGCGCACACGTCGGACGGCAGGTCGGCGCGCAAGTCATCGGGCAAGTGGGCTTGCAGGTCGGCTTGCACGTTGGCGGACACGTCGGAGCACACGTCGGCGCACAGGTGCGGAGGCAAGTCGGGCGGCAAGTTGGCACACACGAAACCGGACAGGTGGGCTTGCAGGTCGGCTTGCACGTTGGCGCACATGTCGCCAAGCAGGTACGGACGCAAGTCGGCACCATCGTTGGGCAGCCCATTGGACGACAGGATGGCATCATCGTGACTGGCGGCATACAGCCCGCAGATAGCGTCGGTGGGATCGGTAGATCCTCTCCGTAACCTTCGCCATAACCATACTCCCCGTAGCCGGAGCCCCATGCGGAGTCGGCAGCCCCCTCAAGATAGGAGTCTGCAATACTGCCTTCGAGGAAGCGCGCCTCGGTTCGAACTGGCTGACGGTTCTCGCGCACCACTTCGGCACGCGCATTCACCCACAGCCGCGAACCACCAAACTCGATCTGCTCCTTCGATAGATCCTCAACATGAAGGAGCGCGGACTCCGGAATGTCGGTGTACTGATCGAGGCTCAGGGAGTGATACACACGAACGTGCTCAGCACGACTCGATCGGCCAAGGTAGCCATCTATCTGGGTCACTTCCGGGGGCGATGCCGGGTCAGTGACGAGCTTTTCAACTAACGGGTGCGGTTGCCAGCTAACTTTCTTGTTCTCAGTTGACATAGGAACCCTCCACTTCGGTGAAATCGAAGCACGGATAAGATAATCATGAGAGGGTTATTGCGTCAATAGGATGCCAAATATATTATCGAGGAGGACGGGCGCAAATAATGCGCGTTTTGGTGAGTATTTCGAAACAGCTCATCGTCTTGATTCATCCTCGTAGGAAGGAATGTGCTGTGGATCAACAACAGCGCAAATAATGCGCGTTTTGGTGAGTATGTCGAAACAGCTCATCGCCTTGATTCTTCCTTGCAGGGGGGAATCTGCTCGGGATCGGTGACAGCGCATCGAGATCGAGACACCGCTGGTGGGGTCGCTCGATCTCGACGACAGCATACCGTCCATGGCGTCGTGACCTCAGCGTTACGTCACCTTCGGCTTGAAGCGATCTATTCGACGATGCCCACTGACAAGCTGCGCTTTGGCATCGGAACCCTGGTCGTGCGTCTCGCAGGTTCCTTCTTTCTCTCTGCGTCAAAAAAGTTCCTTGCCCTCACAAATTTCGACTTATATTGCATTTGTTCTGTTTCTTATTCCCCAACCTTTCGGGGTCGACACATTCCAGACATGAGTGGAGAGCCCGCGTGCTACTCGACATCGACAACGTGTTTCCATTCCTATTGGACCATGGGTTCTTGGAGCGTACAGCGGTTGTGGATGGTTACGTCCGCGCGGTTAGTGCCTCACGGCGAAATCGCAACCTTCGCGTAACACGCGACGAGGGCCCCGGCTTGTTGATCAAGCAAGCAGAGCAAGCCGGAACCCACGAGACACTCCGCAACGAGATGGAGTTCTACTCGACTGTCGCCAAGGACGAGCGCGCACGAGCAGTACGAGATCTGCTTCCGCGATTCGTTGGGAGTCGAGCCGAGGATGATGTCCTGATCTTGGAGTTGCTTGATCCAGCGACACCCATTCAGGAGTTTGCGCACACGTTCCGAAGCGGTTGGTTTCTGTCAGCTCTCGGCTCAGCGATGGGGCGAGCGCTTGGAACATATCACCGCACTCTCCGTGAGATCGGCAAAGACTCATCGAGGGTCTTGAAGTCCCACGCGCCTTGGGTGATGTGGGTGCATCGACCAGGTCCAGAGATCCTGATGGAGATCTCTGCTGCGAATCACAAGACGCTGCAAATCATCCAACAAAATCAGAAGTTGAGCGGTCAGCTTGACGAACTTCGACGCGGCTGGAAAGCCGAGACGCTGATCCACTGCGATATCAAAGCAGACAACATCCTGGTGACCAAAGGCGGGACTCGTCCTGGAGAGCCGGTAGAACTGCGGATCGTCGACTGGGAGCTAGTGCAGCTTGGAGACCCAGCCTGGGATGTCGCGGCAATGTGGAAGGACTTCTTGGTCTACTGGATTACCTCGATGCCGATTGCCAAGGGAATGAAGGGGGCGCAGATGGCAGAGGCCGCACAGTTTCCACTTCACGGCTTCCAGGTGGGTGCCCAGCAACTCTTTGAGCACTATCGCAGCGCTGCGGAGTTGAGTGAGGAAGTGGCTGAGGCACTCCTTTTGCGATCAGTACGATACTGTGGAGCGTATTTGGTTCAGTATGCGTACGAGTCTGCACAGCGGGCCTCTGCACTAGGAAATCATGAAGTGATGATGCTGCAAGTCAGCGCGAATATCCTGGCGGACCCCAGCGGCGCGGCACAGCATCTTCTGGGACTTTCCCCGGGGAAGGCCAAGTCATGAGCGACACCCGTGAGGATCTGCGAGAACTACTCGCTGCCGTGGTAATTGACTCGCCCACTCAGTTTCGGATTCGAGGTGAGCTCTACCAGACTTCCGGCCTGCCTGGGAATCCTGAGCCACCTCTTCTTCCGGATCTGCGAAAGGCGCTCTATGCTCGTTTGTATGCGCGGTCCGATCCACAGAGCGCTGGCTTTCGGGATGAGCTTCGCAATCGCACGTTGGGAGCCGAGCTGTCCGCTGCAAACTGCGGGAAGGGAACCTGGGAGCCGGGCTGGATCATTCAGGGTCCGGAAGAGGACGGACGAATTCCTGTACGGAAAGATCAGCTCACCCTGTGGGTTACACCGCTGCAGCTACGTTCGCTTGGAAATAGCGCTCGCACCGGAACTCCATGTCGCATTCGTATTGGCAAGGAACTGCGCGAGCTCATGCCCGGCTTCTACATCGCGATTGGCGATGGCGATGAACGCTCGACACGTGACGAAGAAGGTCGTCTGGTTCGTTTCTATTTTCATGTGGAGGCAAACGGGGCGGCCCCGTTTATCCGGACGGTCACAATGGTCCTCAATCGAGCAGGAATTCCATTTCGCGCCAAGGTCGTGAATCAGCACGAGGGATTCCCGCGAGCTGACGCAGCGGTTCTCTATGTAGACAAGCGTGACTACAAGCGTGTGGCTCCGCTGCTGCCCGCTATTCATGAGCCTCTTTCACCGCTGCTGCGCAAACCCGTGCCCCTCTTTACCAAGCGACTGGCCGATGGGATAGGCTTGGCTGAGGATCCTCAAACCGAAGACAGCTTTGGTCAGCATCGCTGTCGGTTGGTGGCGCAGGGTCTGTGGAGTGCGTTTGGTTTGGGTCGTGCTGATGATGAATCGCGGATGACCAGTATCTCGGAAGCACTCACTGCGGCCGGTCTGAATGTGGCGGCGTTGTATTTGCAGCCTGGCTCTGTTGACGATTATGTTCCGTTAGGAGGGAGCGGTACAGTTCGAGCGCCAGAGGCCAACGCACCAAAGAGCGTACAGAAAGGGAAGCATCGACGATGAATACCATTCCGATCGGCGATCCACGCTGGCTCGATGCCGCACTACGGATTGGCAAAGCACTTTGCGCTGAAGCAATCTGGTACGAAGATCGCTGTACGTTCATTGGCCGATCACAAGATGAAGCGGATGAGCAAACGCTGATCATTACTCCGACGGCAGAGTCGCTTGGTTCTGAGCTGTATGGTGGAACATCCGGCGTGTCGTTGTTCTTGGCGCATCTGGCCGCCAGAACAGGTGATGCTTCCGTGCGACGCACGGCACTGGGTGCAATCCGCCATGCGCTGCATCGGCCACTTCCTCGTGCTGCCCATCCCATTGGATTTTATAGCGGCTCCTTAGGGATTGCATTTGTAGCAACTCAGGTTGGACAACTGCTCTCTGTCCCAGAGATTGCTGAAGCGGGACTTGCATTGGCCGCTCAAACGGCCGACAAACTCACCGTATCTTCTCAAGAAGCTACACCTCTTGACATCATCAGCGGGGCAGCCGGAGGAATTCTTGCATTCCTAACGATAGCGCGCTCTGCGGGATCCGATTCGCGAGCCGAGAAGTTGCATCGGGCGGCGATTTGGCTTGGTGAAAACCTGTGTCAGCGTGCCGAGCGGAGTACCGATGGACAGTGGTTATGGCGCGGCACCGCCATGAGTGATCCGAACCAAAGCCAGCAGGGAGTGGCGCTCCCGATGACAGGCTACTCCCATGGCCAGGCCGGAATTGCGCTTGCGCTGCTAGAGTTGTACGCGGTCAGCGCTCAGCAGCAGTTCTTAGACGGGTTTCTAGGTGCGGTTGCGTTCGAGAGTCACTGGTTCAATCCAAGTCGGATGAACTGGCCAGATCTTCGCTCTGTCGCAGAGGGAACGGACCCAGCCTCGCTAACAGTCTTCGGCACTACGTGGTGCCACGGAGCACCCGGAATTCTGCTTTCACGACTCCGTGCCCAGACGTTAATGCCAAGCCTCGCAGGAATGCTGGCGGCAGACATCGCCGCTGGCATCAAGACCACGAGTCAAGCTTTGGATGCGCGACGCACTGGGCCAAGGCAAGATGGGACGCTCTGTCACGGTGGAGCTGGCTTTGGCGACATCCTGCTAACCTGTGGTCTGCTGCTTTCTCAAGAGAGCCTTGTGCAGCAAGCTGAGCGTGTAGGAACCGAACTACTCAGCGAAGAGCTACCCGGGGCGCGTTATCACACTGGAACTCCATCAGGAGGTCCCAATCCATCACTCCTCGTAGGCACCGCCGGCATTGGACTGTTCTATCTGCGGCTGCACGCTCCGCAGAAGATTCCGTCGGTATTGGTCCCACCCCATGGGGTGGGATCAACTTGAGTCAAGACGGCTGAAAGACTCCGGAGCGGTTCCGCGAATTCCACAATGGATTGCTGCGATGCATGTCAACCAGCATCGTCCTCAGCCGTCCAATCAGACGACGTGGATCGCCCTGCTGCTGCACTGCCGCCGTCACTGCTGCCGCCATTGCATGTGCCGCATAGGTGCCTTCCTGATATTGGCGTGGTAAGGGGTCTTCTGATTGCAGGATGCGCCGCAGCTCGACTGTTACGGCTTCGTCGCTATCTCGCCAGTTCTGGATCTCATCCAGCGCGTGTCCTGATAGTGACTGGAGCTTGCTGCTTGCCAGTACTTCCGCAACGACAGAACACACCGCACGCTCTTGCTCGGAATCGACGGCTCTGCCCATGATTACGATCGGAGTTCCAAGATCACGCTCGATCTCGCGCCGCAGCGCATCCGCCCAGGCCGTCGCGTCAGAAAACGAGAGTCTTGCCACCACTTCCGCTTGCACAAATGCGCGCAGGATATCTGGAGGATATCGCCCACTCGCTCCCTCGTAAGTCGTAAGTCTGGGACTGCCGAGTGCCAAGGAACGCAGCGCTCGGAAGTGCCCGACAAAGCCGAGTACTGCCGTCGGCCCGAGGTTTAGAACCGAAACGACATCGGCCAGCGTTTCATCCAGACGAGCCACCCAGTATTGCGCATGCTCTGGGTACCCTTGACTTGCGAGCGTAGCGCCGAGAAGCTCCCTTACTTCACTGAGCAGACCATCGTCTGCGGTCAGGATGTCGTGTCCCGCCGTCTCATGGGATAATGATGGCCAGCTGATCAAGCCCGCACGCGCATTGCAAACCGGAAGATTGACAATGGCCGTCTGCAGACCCAGCGGTGCCATGGCATCACAGGTGAACGTATACGGTCCACGTCGGCTCGCGCCCCACTTCACAAGTGGGGTCAACATGGAGCGGTCTGGGCTCTTGATGCCACGGCGGTCCTCCTCGCTCAAGAAGCCTTCGTAGAGATCGCTCACGATCTCCTGAACGGCTGCTGTCGCAGCTTCTTCAAATCCCATCCCTGCCTGCAACACCGCAAGAATTGATTCCCACAAGGGAGCGTACTGTGGACTCTGGAGCGTCGCAGCATAACCTGCTGGTCCAAGCTGCTTCAGCATCCACAGGCACGGCACGGCCACCGCTTGCTGGTATCTTTGCGGAAGTTGCGCCATTGCACTGTAGAACTCGGACAGTAGTTGTTGATACCGCGGCAGTCCCGGCGTCACCGCTTGGCGATCTTGTATCGCCTGCCGAGCATCCACAATACAGCCCTGGAGATTGTCCAAATTCGGTGCCGCCATTGTCGTCACTCCTTTCAGACCGCGCTACAGCCGTCTGCTTACATCGTCACACCGTTGTCAACTCGAAAATCCGTCTTCGTCAGCGAGAAAGCGTTGTCAGGATCGTTAGGAAAACACGATGCGTCAAGAACCGCCAACGGAGCATCACTTGACCTGGGGATCTGCTCTTCAAGAACTGTTCCAGACTCACTCAAGGAATGAAGATGGTTCTTGGGCTTTCCGCAGACAGGATGATCCAGTGAAGAAGGTCCACGCTCCTTGAAGAGCAGATCGTCCAGAGCCTCCATCTGACTGCGCTCGGATCACTCTGACGATCTGTGCGAGGTTGCCACGTTCCCCAGAGTACAAGTACGATATAAGAATGGCTAGTCCGCTGTACTTTGAGCGCTTTGTCGCCAAGCAAGGCTCGATCATCACAGTCGAGCTGTCAATCATCCATCCCGATGTCTCAGAGTTTGGCACCGACCGTCTGTTTGCCTGGAAGCTCTTGTACGAATGGGTGTCTCCAGTCGATGACAACGACGACTCCAGCAATGATGTTGCGATGGCCTCGCGTTATGTGAAGTCGGTCAAGCGTTCCCCGGTCAAAAACGCCAAGATCAAGCATAAGGCCAAGGACTATTTCACGGTCATCCGTACCGGCGACAAAAACCCTCAGGTTGTCTACACCATCGAAGTAACTCAAGCTTCGCTCCTGGATGGGATCAACGTGGGTGATGGTGATGAACTGTATGACTATGTCGAACCCGGAAAAGGTGAGGGACTGACCGCGCCGCCGAAGGGAGACACAACCAACCCCGCCAAGCAACGCAAAGGGAAAACCGCTGCAGCGGCGCTTCTGCCACGTACCTACGACGACCTTCGACTCATGGCGCTCGAAGGAATTCAGCGCTGCGGAGGAACTTGGTCCAACTATCTTATCGAACAAGGAATGCTGCAAAACTGGGCCAAAGACGCCTCCGAAGACAGCGTGAAGTTATGGCTTACTTTCCTGTCTCTTCCCTACCGTGTACAAGGCGCAGCTTTCGTCGGTATCGATCGATTCGTGGCGGGAAAAATAGACTCTGCAAAAGAGTTCCTACAGTACGCAGAGTCGCACTACGTTGAAGCGGACGATTCCGATTTCACAGCAGGGGGTGGACTTGCTGCACTGTGGTGGCGGCTGGGCCAAAAACAGAAAGCAGATGAGATGTTCCAGCGCCTGCGCGACAGCATGTCACAGTACCAATCCGTTCAGAACTATATGATTCACACTCTGCTGTCGATCGCCGCTCAAGGGGGACAGTGGGATTTGGTACGGCAACTCATTCCGCAATCGCTCAGTGGTAGCGACTATCTCGCGAGCCGGCTCGTGCCGGGAGCGATGGCGATGTTCGAGGAACAGGAATCGATCTTCGCGGCGCTTCTGGACAGATGGACATCATCAGTTGGGGATAGCACCCACCACAAAGACCTCGAACTGAGTGAGAGGCTGCTGCGTCGATTGATCGCTCGAGGTGAGCCGGAAAAGTATCTGTCACTGATGATCCGTTGGCCGAAGGTCATCGAGGATTATCAATACGGACTCATCGCCCTGCTGAAGACCGAACAGAAGTCTCCCATGCTGGCGGTGCCGCTGGCCGAGACGCTGCTTCACGATGATGAATGGCACCCCTCGCTACGGCAGCAGAGCTTTGCACTTCTATCGCGGCACGCGAATAGGCGGGCTAAGGAGTACGTTCAAGAACAGCTTCCGAAGTGGCAAGAAGGTGGCTATGGACTCCCATACTTGGCTGCCATGGGAATGGAGACAGAACTGCGGCAGATGATGGCCAAAGCGCTGCGGGTTGATCACTACAGCATTGCGCAGCATACTCCCAATCGTGCACTGGCCATCGAGTCACTGAAGGCCGCACAGGCGCTGTCCTCTGACCCAAACCCAACCTTTCTGGTCTGCCTGGTGGATTTGGGAGAACGGGACTGGGTAGAGCAGCAGCTTGAGCAAAGACTCGCGGCCATCGCTCAGCTTCCAACCAAGAATCGTGACCTCCCATGCCGCTACTTTGCGAGTGCCGCTGCTCAAGTTGGACGCCCGGACATGGGTTTTGCTGCAATCAATCTGCCTGGCCCCGCAGTACGTCGATATGCTGCCCACGACATGGTTGGTGGAGCAGCAGCAGTGGGCGATTTTACGACGGCCTACGCCGCGCTCCTGCTCATTCCGGAGGGGGATTCCAACGGGAGGGTATCGACAGCAATTCAGTGCGCAATCCGGACTGCGGATAGCAGAGACATAGATGGTCCTCGTGCGCTCCCGCTGGCAGTAAGTGATGAGACCTATGTGCGTGCATTCATGACTGCCAAATCCACCGACGCATTGCGGTGATGGAGTGAAACAGAGTCCTTACAGGGCGTGTCGTCTGGCTCGCCAGAAGAGTAGGGAAGAACGGCGGCCCCAGAAACGCCAGGGAGAACTTCCCTGCAACATTCACTCAGGGTTTGAAACTTTGACAGCAATTTCTCGACGGGAGATACGTTATCCGGCTTAAAGTCTCGGTGCACTACGTCTGCATCGTGAGCGGATTGAAGGCCTGCTCCGACTTGCAGGTACATCGCCAGAGTCTCTTTCCAATTCCGTTTGGTCTGGTCTTGCCACTCCAGCAACGTCTGGCCTTCCACATACTCCATCGCAATATGAATCTGCCCATCTGATTCATTTACATCGTAGATGGCCACCACATTCGGGTGAGAGATGCGAGCAATCGCTCGGGCCTCGCGCATAATGTGGAGCTGCTGTAGGTTGTTTCCGACCGCAGGCTTTCGAAGGATCTTCAGAGCTACTTTGCGATCGAGCTGTTCATCATAGGCCGAGAACACCGTACCCATTCCGCCGGCCCCGATTTCCTGGAGCAACAGGAATCGACCAATTCGTGTCGTTCGAACCACTAGATGTGGTTCCGTAGGAATCGAGCTCTCCGTCGTTGTATCGAGCAGAGTCGGTGCCGAGGAAACACTCAATTGCTCCGGCTCTGTTTTGTTCTTCGTCTCCACCTTGATGTCCTAACGCATACCTGCTTCGAGCGATCGCGATGAGGAGTGTATCACCGCTGACCGGCAATGGTGATGAACTAGCTCGGTGAGAAACAGCTCTCTGGAGGATTGGGGCAGCATAGGGGCTCGATAGAACCGCGCCTCGCGACAACGGCTAGGAATGGGAGTGGTCAGGATTCCTACTTAGCGAGGCCGCGTTCGTCGAAGAGTCCCTCAAACAAGATCGAGCTTAGATAGCGCTCTCCTGAGTCAGGCAGGATGACCACCAGTGTCTTTCCTGCGTTTTCCGGCCGATGCGCGAGACGAGCGGCGACCGCAACGGCGGCCCCGCAGGAAATTCCTGCCAGAATGCCTTCCTCGCGGGCCAAGCGACGCGCATAGGTGACCGCTTCGTCGTTTGTGACCTGCTCAATGGAATCCACCAGGGACAGATCCAGAACATCGGGAACAAAGCCTGCTCCGATTCCTTGAATCTTGTGAGGGCCGGGCTTTAGTGGCTCTCCTGCACGCTTCTGGGTCAGCACCGGACTGTGGGCCGGCTCGACTGCCACCGAGGTAATCGGCTTGCCCTTGTGCTGTTTGATGTACCGCGAGATGCCAGTGATGGTGCCTCCGGTGCCGACGCCCGAGACCAGGATGTCAATGCCACCGTCGGTGTCATGCCAAATCTCTGGGCCGGTGGTGGTTTCATGGATGGCAGGGTTTGCGGGATTCTTGAACTGCTGGAGCAGAACGTAGCGGCTCGGGTCTGACGCTACGATCTCTTCGGCTTTGGCGATGGCACCGCTCATGCCACGGGCACCCTCGGTCAGGACCAGCTTGGCCCCGTAGGCAACGAGCAGCTTGCGGCGCTCAATGCTCATCGTCTCAGGCATGGTCAGGGTCAGCGGATAGCCACGGGAGGCGGCAACGAAGGCGAGGGCGATGCCGGTGTTGCCGCTGGTTGGCTCGACGATCTCTTTGCCTTCGCCAAGGACTCCGCGCTTTTCGGCATCCCACACCAGCGCCGCTCCGAGTCGACATTTGACGGAGTAGGCGGGGTTTCTGCCCTCGATTTTGGCGAGTACGGTAGCGGGGGCCCCATCGATCACGCGGTTCAAGCGGACCAGTGGAGTGCGGCCAATCGACTGTGCATTGTCTTGGAACCAGTGAGTGCTCGACATGTGCCTTCCTTCTTCGCCGGTAGATGTTGTCTGCTATAGCAGACGATTCGCCAGTCTAGCAGACGCTTCGGTTCATGGTCCAGCCTCCACCGAAGCTTGTTTCGCGCTCAGAAGGACGCTCTGAGCAACGATCCAGCGACGGAGAAGTTCAACCGTGAAAAAATAACGGACGCCGTCTGTTCGGAGCACGGCGTGTCTAGATAGAGCCCGCAACGCCGCCTGGGTTGTCGCCTCTGCCTGACCGCACAAGGGGGTCAGCTCCTCTGCGGTTTGTCCGTCTGGATGTTGCGCCAACACGATCAGAACCTGGGTCTGGCCCGCCGGTGCACTGCGTGAAGCATGATCCCAGACCCCTTGAAAGTAACGAATCCCATCGGTGAACAGCTCTGATTCACTGACGACAGCGTCCACATCGGCCAACTGAAAGCGACGCAGCGGCGGCACCGGCTCCTCACTAAGCAAACGATTATACCGCGCAACCAGGCTGTGACAGATGAGCTGAATCAGATAGGG
>Ga0075163_10001413_pt1 | contig 32384 bp, 40 predicted proteins | sample JI1023141ADNA_FD_71478 | JGI IMG/M metagenome (GOLD analysis project Ga0075163, IMG submission 71478) | Wastewater effluent complex algal communities from Wisconsin, to seasonally profile nutrient transformation and Carbon sequestration -... | ecosystem: Engineered > WWTP > Effluent > Algae...
CACGTCCACGGCGGCGGGCGGCAGGACCGTAGGGCCTTGGGTGGCTCGGCCCCGATGTACCGTGACGTGGTGGTGAACCTCACCAAGTACCAGATTCTCTGTCACAACTGCAACTGGCTGAAGCGCCACGCCAACGGCGAGTGGGGAGGCATCAGTGAATGACGCCGTCCCGCGCACCGCCGTCAACCAGCGCCCCCACGGGGGTACTGATTATCCGTTCGCGCGGGAGAACGCCCTGGCGGGGGCGGTCCTCGACCTGTACCTGTCGTACGCCGACCCGGCGTGCGTCTTCGTCCAGCCGTTCCTCCTGACGGTCGTGGGCGACACGTTCACCGTCGCCGACGCCGACGGGGCGGAGGTGGCGGCCGGGGACGTGGCCGACGCGGCCTCGACCGCCTGGGGCGATCGGACGGTGTACGAGTGGGTGCTGGCGGACGCGGTGCTGCGGGTCGTAGTCCGGGCCGACCTCCTGGCCGACGGGGGCGGCGAGCTCGACCCCCGGACGGTGAACCGGCTGGCCGGGCGGGTGGACTCCCTGGCGGTGGCCGACGACCTGTCGGCCGGCGCCCGCAAGACGGGGACGGTGGCCCTCGTCGGCGGGTACAACACGGACCTCGCCCTGGTCGAGCCGACCCTGGCGGACGGGGGCCGGTACGTCCGGCAGGTCCGCATCGACGTGACGCCCGGCGGCGGGCTCGGGCGGTCGCCCGGGTGCGAGGAGCTTGACCGCGTCGTCCGCACGGTCAACAACGTGAAGCCGGCCGCCGGCGGCAACCTCCTCCTGACGGCCGACGAGTGCTTCCGGGTGCAGCTCGCCGCGGCGGTGACGGCGACCAGCCCGCGGGCGGCCGCCTACACCGACCCGAACGCCCTCGTCATCGAGAGCGACTGCGGGCCGTGCTGCACGTGCGACTACATGGTCCGCACCTACGAGGGGCTGCGGCGGATGGTGGCGACGTGGCAGGCCCTGGCCGACGACGCCCAGGGCGTCCGCGACCTGTACCACGCCAACCGGGCGCGGTGGCTGGCCCAGCGGAGCTGCCGCATGTCGAAACCGCTCTCCCTCGTCGCCCTGCCGCTAAAGTCGTGCTACCTGTCGGTGGCGGCGACCTACTGCAACATGGGCGGGAAGTGCCTCCGGCCGGCCGAGCTGCGGCTGACGGTGGCGAGCGCCGCCGAGGGGCTGGGGGCGGCCTTCTGCGGCCCGGCGTTCGTCAACGGGTCGCACACGAAGGGGGACGAGCGGTACGTGCCGGGCGAGGACGTCAGCGTCCCCGACGGGGTGCCGGTGCTCGTCGCCGTCTTCCCCTTCCTCGACCCGCAGGATCAGGCCCACTTCCGCGCCCGGCTGGTCGTCACCGGCTGCTCCGCCGGGACGCCCCTGAAGGTGACGGCGACCGCCCACGCCCCCGACACCGCCGGGGCCGAGCTGCCGACGATCGACGACGGGTCGCCGTGGGGGAGCGAGTACCCGACCCGGGCGCTGGAGGAGGTGTGGGTCGCCGCCGACCCGAGCCCCCCGAGCTTCTGCTGCGAGGGGGCGTGACGTGGCCGTACGCAACGCGCATTTCTATGACCGGAACGAGACGCAGGCGTACCCGCTCGACGAGACGGCGGACTGCACCGACGCGGCCGGCGTGTACCTCCCGCCGGACATCCTGGCGGACCTGAACCTCCGCTACCCGGCGGCGTACGGGGCCTACCCGTTCGTCGCCGCCGTCACCGTCACGCCCACCCTGGTGACGCTGGCGATCCAGGCGGCCGACAGCCTGGAGGCCCCGACGACGCTGACCCCGCTGGCGGTCCTCACCGCCCGCCAGCCGGCCGCCGAGGGGCGGCTCCTGGCCCTGACGCCGCTCCTGCCCGGGGTCGGCGGGTGGGTGGTGCTCGGCGGCGGCGTCCGCGACCGGAGCTACACCGGCCGGTTCGCCGGCCCCCGCCACGGCCTCCTGTGCCGCCGGGCGGCCCGCGCCTACCGGACGCTCCCCGTCGCCGGCCTCCAGCGGCTCCACGCCGCGCAGGCCCTCACCGGCGTCGTGCGGCTGGTCGGCGACGCCCCCCTCCAGATCACCGCCGAGGACCGCGACCTGCCGGGGGTGGGCACCCGCCGGGTGGTGGTGTTCCGGCTGGCCGACCAGGACGCGACCGACGGGTTCGTGCAGCCGGCCGAGGCCGGCCGGACGCCGAGCGTCTTCCGGGAGTTCGCCGGCCCGTGCGCCGGCCGCCCCGAGAGCCGCACCTGCGGCGACCCGCAGCCGGTGGAGTTCGTCAACAACGTCGGCCCCGACTGCGACGGGGTGCTGACGGTCGAGTTCAAGGGGTGCGTCGTCCCGGCCAAGCTCGGCGACCACGGCGTCCTCCTCGACGCGGCCATGTCGCTGTCCCGGGTCTGCGTCCCGGCCTACATCCCGGCCCCCGACGGGCGGCTCCCGGGCGAGTACGACCCGTACACGTTCATCGCCCCGCCGCCGTCGCCGCCGCCCCCGCCGGTGGTGATCCCGCCCGAGGACTCGATCGACGTGGTCGGCGTGCTGCCGCACACCGAGTGCTTCTACGACGCCACCGCCGCCGACTTCTCCGAGAAGGCGGGGCGGTGGGAGTTCCACGCCTCGGACAGCCCGGCGAAGGGGGACTACTGCGTCTGGGCGGCGACGTCGCTCGACTCGGTGGACGAGGGGCCGCTGGCCTACGCCTGCACCGACCCGTCGGTCCGCTCGGCGAGCGTGTGGGACGGGTTCGACCTCGCCACCGTCCGCCGCCGCTACGTGACCGACGTCCACCTGACGCCGGGGCCGCGGGCCAACGCCCACCTCGTCCTCAACTACCGGCCGCACGCCACGGCCGCCGGGCTGTTCGTCTACTACGTCGTCGAGCTCGACTACACCGCCCAGGCGTTCCGGGTGGCCCGGTTCAACGGGGTGACCGCCCAGACGGTCCTCCAGCAGAGCGTCCCCGGGATCAAGACGGGCGAGTGGTACAGGCTCCGGGCCGACGTGGAGCCGGGGGCGTCGGGCGGGACCACGAAGATCACCGCCGTCCTGGAGGGGATCACCGACCCGGTGACGGTGTCCGTCGGGCCGCTCGTCGTGAGCAGCTACTACCCGAGCACCGGCCGGTCCGGGGTCGGGGCGGACCGGGCCGTCAGCCGGTTCTCCTTCTTCCGCGTCGAGGAGCTGCCGTGAGCCGCGACCGCGTCCTGTTCCCGGCGTGGCGGCGGGAGAACGAGCCGACCAAGTACCCGTTCTCCCCCCGCGCGCGGCTGGTCAACGAGGCGGGCCTCGCCGTCACCGAGGGGACGTTCCTCGACGCCAGCCTGTTCCCGGTCGGGGCGGCCGGGCCGCTCTACCTGTCGAAGGCGGTGGTGACGCACGAGACGGCCGTCCTGTCCGTCGGCGACGCGGCCGACCCGGCCCGCTGCACCGGGACGGTCCGCCTCGTGAGCCCGGCCGCCGACGTGGTCCTCAGTGACGCGGTCGGCCGCCCGGCCGGGCTCCTCGTCAGCGAGCCGGCCCGGCTGGCCGTCCTCCAGTCGTGGGGGGTCGGCACGCACGAGTTCGCGCCCGGGGACACGGAGTTCTGCGCCACCTGCTGCGTCCCCACCCCCGAGGTCGGGCTGCGAGGCGTCCTCCTCGACTCGGGCGAGCTGCTGACCGGCGACGTGTGGCTCGTCGGCGGCGACGGGGTGGTGCTGCGGGGGGAGGCCGTGACGGTCCCGGGGCCGTGCGGCACCCAGGTGCCGGTCACCGTCGTGCGGGTGGACGTGGTCGGCGACCCGCTGTTCCGCCGCCGCCTGTGCCAGCCCCGCGACCTGTTCGCCACCCCCAACCCGGTCCGGTCGGTGCTGGTCGTCGGGCCGGACGGGGCGGAGTTCGCGGTCACGCCCGACGAGCGCGGGAACCTCCAGCTCACCGGCGGCAACAACCTCGCCGAGGACACCGTCCTGCGGCTGTACACGACCCCGGCCGGGGTCAAGGTGGAGCTGGTCGGCGGCCCCCAGCGGTAAGGAGTACCCGTGGCTTCGCCTGATTGGTTCAACACCAACGCCAACCGGGCCTACCCGTTCCTCGACCGGACGGTGGCGCGGCCCGGCGCGGGGGAGGTCAAGAACATCCCGCACAGCGCCGTCGTGGACGCCGGGTTCGTCCTCGGCACCGGGGCCGGGTTCGACCCCGCCAGCCACGTCGTGCGGCTGGCGAAGGTGCGGCGGAGCGGGGACGACCTGTTCTTCGACTTCGAGACGACCGCCCCGGCCATGTTCGGGTCGGTGCTGACGTTCCGCCGGACCGTCACCGACGGCCGCTACCTGACGGAGGACGCCGACAGCGACGCCGAGTACGGCCTGTCGCTGACGAACCCCGACGAGGCGTGCCTGGAGCCGCTCTGGAGCGGGTTCCTCGCCACCGGCGACCTGACGGCCCTCCTCGCCCTCCTCCCCGGGGACGGCGAGCTGACCGGCGGGACCGGGCAGGCGGGGGTGGAGCCGGCCCTGGTGCAGAACCTGTCCGGCGCCTACGTGTCGAGCGTGAGCCTCGCCAACGACGACCGGACGCGGGTGGAGAGCCCGGCGGGGTGCGACGCGACGAGCTGGCCGGTGCCGCCCGAGCCGGTCTACCTGAACGCCGCCTGCCTCCGCGGGGCGGTCCAGTTCAAGCCCGGGTACAACGCGGTCGTCACGCAGGCGGACGCCGACAACACGCTGACGTTCGGGGCCGAGGTGGGGGCCGGGGCCGGCCAGCCGTGCAACGAGGTGCCGCTGTACGGCGGCGAGGCCCCGCCCGCCGGCGGCTCCCTCCTGTCGGGCGGCCCGGCCTGCGGGCAGGTGCTCCGCAGCGTCAACGGGGTGGGCGGCCGGCTGTTCGACGTGGTCGCCGGCCTCGGCTTCCAGGTGACGCCGCTGCCCGACTCCAACCGGGTCGTGGTGGACTGCAACTTCGCCGGGCTGGCGCTCTGCCCCGAAGACGTGTCGAGCGTGTCCGAGAGCGTCTGAGGTCACGGATGGACCCGACCACCACCCCGCCGCCCGTCTTCGCGCCCGAGCGGTGTGAGGTCGAGTACGTCGAGCCGGTGCCCGCCCTCGCGCTCGACCCGACCGTCAACGCCGCCCCGCCGCCGATCGACGACTGCGAGGACTTCAACCCGCCGCCGCTGCCGGACCCGCCGCCGTGCCCCGACATCACCGTCGGCGGGGCGGGCAGCAGCGGCGGCGGCAGCGTCGTCATGAGCTGCGCGATCGCCGCCCCGTCCGTCAGCTTCTCGGTGACGCGGACGGCCTGCTGCGCGTTCGACTTCAGCCTCGACATCGAGATCCCCTGCCCGACGCTGACGGTCGCGGCGGCCGCGATCGCCGCCGTCAAGACGCACGACTTCGACACCCCGGCGGCGGTCGCCTTCACCGTCTCGCCGTGCGGCGACGGGTGCGCGTTCGAGCTCAGCCTCGACATCAGCGTCCCGGTCTTCTGCCCCACCATCACCGTCGGGTCGGCGACGATCGGCACGACCGACGCCGGGGCGGAGCCGGCCGTCACCTTCGAGGTCGTCAAGAACGAGGAGGACTGCTCCTTCGACTTCACCCTCGACATCGTGGTGCCGGCCTCGTGCCCCGAGATCACGATCGGGTCGGCGACGATCAGCACCACCGACTCGGCCAGCCCGCCGACGGTTAGCTTCACCGTCACCCAGGCCGAGGAGGGGTGCTCGTTCGAGTTCGAGCTCGACATCGTGGTCCCGGCCCCGGCCGACCCGCCCTGCCCGGTCTTCACCGTCGGGTCGGCCACGATCGGCACCACCGACGCCCAGTCCGCCCCGGCCGTCACCTTCGAGGTGACGCAGGTCGGCGACGGCTGCGCCTTCGAGTTCGAGCTCGACATCGTCGTGCCGACCTCGTGCCCGGAGATCACGGTCGGCTCCGCCACCATCTCCACCACCGACGGGGCCGGCAGCCCGTCCGTCAGCTTCACCGTCACCCAGTCCCCGGAGGGGTGCGCGTTCGAGTTCGACCTCGACATCGTGGTCCCGGTCCCCTGCCCCGAGCTGACGGTCGGGTCGGCGACGATCAGCACCACGGACGGGGGCGGAAGCCCGGCCGTCACCTTCACGGTGACGAAGGCGGAGGACGCCTGCGCCTTCGAGTTCAACCTCGACATCGTCGTCCCCGTGGTCTGCCCGGAGATCACGGTCGGGTCGGCAACGATCAGCACCACCGACGCCCAGGGGAGCCCCTCGGTCGTCTTCACGGTGACACAGGCGGAGGACGGGTGCGCGTTCGAGTTCGACCTCGCCATCGTGGTGCCGACCTCCTGCCCGGAGATCACGGTCGGGTCGGCGACGATCAACACCACGGACGCGGAGGGCGCCCCGTCGGTCGTCTTCACGGTGACGCAGGCCGAGGAGGGGTGCGCGTTCGAGTTCGACCTCGACATCGTGGTGCCGGTGTGCGTCCCGGAGTTCGCCGCCGGCGGGTCGATCGGCACGGCCGCCCCCGGCGGCGGCGGGAGCATCGACTTCACCGTCACCAGCCTCGGCGGCTGCGCCTTCGAGTTCAACCTCGACATCCTCGTCCCGAGCGGGTGCCCCGAGCTGACGGTCGGGTCGGCCACGATCAGCACGACCGACCTCGCCGGCGAGCCGAGCATCGACTTCGTCATCACGAAGGTGGAAGACGCCTGCGAGTTCGAGTTCACCCTCGACATCGTGGTGCCGGGCGGCTGCCCCGAGCTGACGGTCGGGTCGGCCACCATCGCCACCACCAGCCCCGGCGGCGCGCCGACCATCGACTTCACCATCACGAAGGCCGAGGGGACGTGCGACTTCGAGTTCGACCTCGCCATCGTCGTCCCCCAGTCGTGCCCCACGCTGACGGTCGGGTCGGCCACCATCAGCACGACCGACGGGTTCGGCGACCCGGTCGTGGAGTTCACCGTCCTCCAGCCCGACCCGGACGAGTGCGCCTGGGTCTTCGACCTCAACATCGTCGTGCCGGTGTGCGTCCCGACGCTGGAGGTCGGGTCCGCCACCATCACCGCCGTGCCGCCCGGGACGCCCCCGACTCTCGAATTCGACATCGTCCAGACGTCGGGCGAGTGCAAGTGGGCGTTCAACCTCGCCGTCGAAGTCCCCGTCTGCCACCCGCAGTTCTTCCCCGGGACGACGGACGTGCAGCTCTGGAACACCGACGAGCTGGTGTTCGACTTCGCCATCTACGAGGACGACCTCCTCCCCTGCGTCTACTACTTCGCCTACGAGCTGAAGGTGCCGTACTGCCACCCCGAGTTCGTGGTGCGGACGGCCGACGTGGCGACGATCCAGGGGGCGACGGAGGGGTCGTTCGACATCACGATCGAGGAGCACCCGACCCAGCGGTGCCGGTACTACATCGACTACACCGTCCGCTTCCCGTGCCCGACCACCCCGCCGCCGGACGCCGCCAGCTACGTCGGCACCTTCCTCACCGGGATCGACTGCTACGGGCTCACCTACGCCGACGTCTACGCCGTGGGCGGGTACACCGACGGCTACTCCACCGCCGAGCTCGACCTGTGCGGGTGCTGCGACCCGACGACGACGACCGAGGACAACACCACCACCGACGACGAGGGGAGCACCACCGACGACGGCGACGGCATCACCACCCCGCAGCCGCTGCGGGTGCGGCCCCCGGTGGGCCGGCCGGAGTCGGCCGAGGACGCGGCCGTCACGGCCGGGTCGGCCGCGAGCTTCCCGGTCGCCGCGGGGCAGGTCCGCTGGTTCCGGGTCACGGTCGCCGACGCGGGCGCCCAGGCCGCCGCCTTCCCCGAGGCGGGCGACGTGACGGTCGTCATGTACGCCGCCGACCTGCGGCCGCTCCCGGCCCCGTACGGCGGCAGCCGGTACGCCGCCAGCCCGTACGGGGTGCCCGGCACCTTCTACCTCCGGGCCGAGTCGAAGACCGGCGGGGTGGTGGCCCTCCAGGACGGCCAGGGCGGGGCGTGAGCCCTTCCGCCGCCGCCCGCCGCCCGCTACACTGGGCCACCCAGCAGGCGCACCGGCGGCGAGACGCGGTCATGAAGATCACGGTCGGGATGGCCACGTACCAGGACTTCGACGGGGTCTACTTCACCCTCGCGGCCTTCCAGTTCTACCAGCAGCTCAACCACCCGGTCGAACTCCTGGTGGTGGACAGCCTCGGGCAGGCGAACAAGGACGAGGTCGGCTGCCCGCTCACCAAGAAGGCCGCCACCGCCCTCGGCGCCCGCTACGTCCACGCCCCCCACGCCAAGGGGACGGCCGCCCCGCGGGAGCTCGTCTTCCGGGAGGCGACCGGCGACGTGGTCATCTGCCTCGACTGCCACGTCCTGCTGGAGCAGGGGGCGATCAACGCGGTCGCCGACTTCTTCGCCGACCCGGTCCACGCCAAGGACATGCTCCAGGGGCCGCTCCTGGGCGACGACCGGGCCACCCTGTCGTCCCACTTCGAGCCGGTGTGGCGGAAGCGGATGTACGGCCGGTGGGCGAAGGACGACCGGGTCACCGGCCCCCACCCGTTCGAGATCCCGATGCAGGGGCTCGGGATGTTCGCCATGCGGGCGGCGGCGTGGCCCGGGTTCAACCCGGCCTTCCGCGGCTTCGGCGGCGAGGAGGGGTACATCCACGCGAAGGTCCGCCGCAACGGGGGGAAGTGCTACTGCCACCCCGCCTGCCGGTGGATGCACCGGTTCGGCCGGCCGGGGGGCGTCCCGTACCCGATGCGGGTCGCCGACCGGATCTTCAACTACGTCGTCGGCCGCAAGGAGCTGGGGGAGGGGTTCGAGGACGTGATCGAGCACTTCGCCGGCCTGGGCGACACGGCCGCCGTGCAGGAGGCGGTGGAGGCCGTCGCCGCCTTCGAGGCGGCGAACCGCTCCCCGCTCAAGCCCCTCCGCGGCTGGCCCCAGCCGGCGAAGATCGACTTCCAGGCCGCGCTCGTCCCGCCGCCCGAGCCGCCCGCCGACACGGTCCCGGCGGTCCCGCTCCAGCCCGTCCGCGGCTGGCCCCGGCCGGCCGCCGACCGCCCGCTCGGCGCCCCCGCCCCGGCCCCGCCCGCCGGCCCGGCGGCCGTCATCTCCTGCCTGTGCGCCACCTTCGGCCGCGGCGGGACGCCGGCGGAGTACCTCCTGGAGGAGGCCGTCCACTCGTTCGCCCTCCAGACGGACGCGAACAGCGAGCTCCTCATCCTCAACGACGACCCGATGCAGACGCTCGTCGTCGAGGCCCCGCGGGTGACGGTGTTCAACCTCCCCCGCCGGTTCCCGACGTTCGGGGAGAAGCTCAACTTCCTCGCCGCGATGGCCGCCGGCCCGCTCCTGTGCGAGTGGGACGACGACGACATCAGCCTGCCGTGGCGGCTGGAGCTGAGCCGCAAGCTGCTCGGCACGGCCGACTACCTCAACCCCCGGCAGGAGTGGCTCTGGCACCGCGACGCCTACTCCAGCACCCACCCGCAGGGGAACTGCTTCCACTCCTCCCTGTTCACCCGCCGGGCGTTCACCGCCATCCGCGGCGTCGTCCAGAACAGCACCGACAGCGACCAGGACGCCGACTGGCGGCTGCGGGAGGCGGCGGCCGACGGGCAGATCGTCCTGGCCCGGCCGGACCCGCTCCCGGTCGAGCAGTGGTACTACGTCTACCGGTGGGGGGTGGCCGACCACCTGTCGGCCGGGGCGAAGGGGGACGAGACGTACGCCCGGCGGGCGCTCGTCCGCCGGCCGGCCGGGCGGTTCGTGATCCGCCCCGGGTGGAAGGCGGACTACGTGGCGGCCACCCGGGCGGCCGCCCGGCCGGCGGGGGCGGCGGCCTGATGCACGCCTTCACCCTCCGCCTCCACCAGGCGCTCGGCGACGCGGTCGCGTTCACCGCCGTCGTCCGCGACTTGAAGCGGCAGCACCCGCAGTACCGGATCGCCCTGGACGTCAACTGGCGGCCGGTGTGGGAGGGGAACCCGCACGCGACCGTCGGGGCCGACGCGGGCGCCCGCCGGGTCGAGGTCGGCTACACGGCCGGCGTCGTCGCGTCGCGGGCCGGCCGCCCCGTCCACCTCGTCCGCGCGCTGGCCGACGACCTGTACGCCAAGCTGGGGCTGCGGGTCGAGCCGGAGGAGCCGCACGGCGAGATCGTCCCGCGGGCCGGGGAGGAGACGAGCCCCGTCGGGGGGCGGTACTGGGTGGTGTTCGCCGGCGGCAAGCTCGACATGACGGTGAAGCACTGGCACGCCGCCCGGTATCAGGCGGTGGTGGACCGCCTCCGCGGCCTGGGGGTCAACTGCGTCCAGGGCGGGGCGGCGGCCGTCGGGCACGTCCACCCGCCGCTCAAGAACGTCCTCGGGGCGGTCGGCCGGACGGAGAACGTCCGCGATCTGGTCCGGCTGGTCCGCCACGCCGACGGGGTGGTGTGCGGCGTCAGCGGCCCCATGCACCTCGCCGCCGCCCTCGGCCGGCCGTGCGTCGTGCTCGCCGGCGGGCGGGAGGAGCCGAGCTTCTTCGGGTACACCAACGCCCACCTCGCGGAGGCGTTCGGCCCCCGCTGCCGGCCGCTCGCCGTGGAGCACAAGATCCTCCACACCGTCGGCCTGCTCCACTGCTGCGGCGCGGTCGGCTGCTGGCGGAAGCGGACGGTGGTGATCGACGCGAAGGACGTGGGGCGGCCCGACCGGCTGTGCCTGGAGCCGGTGCGGGCCGGCGACCACCCCGTCGCCAAGTGCCTCGATCTCCTAACCGTTGACCATGTCGTCGAAGCAGTGTTATCCTACTACGGTGAAGGCACGCTACCTTCGCTGCGTAGGAGCCTCCTGTGAAGCGTTGCACCAAATGCAAAAAGCCGGAAGGGGCCGTGCGGTTCGGCCAGAACCTCCGAAACAAGGACGGCAAGGAAACGCAATGCAAAGGGTGCCGCAACGGCTACTTCCGCAGACACCGTGAGAAGAACCGGGAACACCGTGCGGCGTGGAACGCCAAGTACAGAGCCGAGAACAGCTTGATTTTGTACCTGCGGCGAGTGAACCGCCGGCTGGGTGCCAGCATCACGCCGGAAGCCTACAAGGCTAAGTTGGCTGAGCAAGGCGGTGCGTGCGGCATCTGCCGCCGACCGGAAACCAACCTGTTCCGCGGCAAAGTGCGTCGGATGCACTTCGACCACTGTCACGCGACTGGTAAGCTGCGAGGTCTGTTGTGCAGCTCGTGCAACCTCGCGATCGGCAAGTTCGGCGACGTACCGGATCTGCTGCGAGCGGCGGCCGATTACCTGGAGCAGTACGGTGAACGGAATCCCACCGATCGGCCAGCCGCTCGGCGTGACGCAGCGGCTGGAACATTGCCCGTTGTGCGGCGGACCAAACCCGTGCTTCACGGGAACACCTAGTCCGCCGCCGGGGGTCGTGGCCAGCACGGCCGACCTCCCGTGGACCGTCCCGGCCATCGCCTTCACCGCCCCGCCGATCCTGCCGGAGCGGCCCCAGCAGCCGGCCTCCCTGGCCCTGCCGGCCGAGCCCGCCCCCCTCGTGCCCGGGGCCGGCCCCCCGTCGGCGATGGACCACCCGCACGTCGGGGGGAAGTTCACCTGCTTCGTCCTCTGCTACGGCGACCACCCCGACCTCGCCAAGCGGTGCCTCGACTCGATCCTCAACACGACCCCGCCCGGCCGGCTCGACCTGCGGGTGGCGGCCAACGCCTGCTCCGACCGGACGCTCGCCTACCTCCGGGGGCTGCCGCTGACGCGGCTGTACGTGTACGCGGAGAACCGCAAGAAGTACCCGGTCATGCGGGACGTCTTCCGCGACCCGGCCTGCCCGGTCCAGACGGAGTACCTCCTCTGGTTCGACGACGACAGCTACGTCACCCACCCGCAGTGGCTGGAGCGGCTGGCGGAGACGATCGCCGCCAACCACCAGCACGGCGCCCGGCACTACGGGTGGCTCCACATCCACGACGTGAAGATGTTCGCCAAGGGGGGCCACGACCCGCGGCAGTGGTTCCACCAGTCGGCCAGCTACCGCGGCCGGCCGATGAAGGTGCGGGGGACGAAGCAGGAGGCCCCCAACGGGACGGTGATCGAGTTCGTGCCGGGGAGCTTCTGGGCGCTCCACGCCCGGACGGCGGCCGAGGCGAACATCCCCGAGCCGCGGCTCGTCCACAACGGCGGCGACATCACGATCGGCTGGCAGGTGGCCCAGGCCGGGTACAAGACGGTGGGCTTCAACAAGGACCGCCAGTTCGTGTACACCTCGGGGAGCCCACGCCGCGGGTTCAGCGAGCGCTTCCCGTGGGCCAACCCGACCGGGTAGGGTAGACTGGGGGTGGGGCAGGACGCACCACGGGAGGGCCAGGGATGGCACGGGCGCTGAAGGTCACGAAGCTCGACGCCGGGCCGAACGTCAACTACCTCCACTTCTCGGCCTACCGCCTCCGCGTCGAGATCGAGGAGGCGGTCGGGCTGGACGACCGCGTCTTCCTCTACCAGCGGCAGCCGGCCAACCCGCACACGGCCGACGTCACCGACGTGTTCGTCACCGTGTGCAGCCCGGTGGACATGGCCGACTACCCGCCGGAGGAGCCCGACCCGGACCGGCAGTACCCGTTCTTCCGCCTCAACTTCGTCGAGCTCGACTTCCGGGCGACCTCCCAGGCGGACGAGGCGTACGACCTGATCGTGGCCGAGCTCGGCACCCTGTGCCGCGCCCTCGACCGGCTGGAGGAGTTGCAGACCGCCTCGTCGGTCTGGGTCGGCGCGGGGCCGCCCGACGACGGGGGGAGTTCCGAGAGCATAGAGGCTTGACGTGGCGGACGCACCGGTGCGGAAGTTGGTCGTGATCGAGGACTCGATGGTCCTCAGCATGGCCCAGAACCAGCAGTACATCAACGAGTTCCCGTTCCTCCAGGGGCTCGCGGCGGCCGCCGCCCGCAAGCCCCGCGGGTGCGGCGGCTGCGGCGGGGCCAACAAGGAGCGGGGGGTGGTGCTCAACGCCGCCAAGGCGGCCATCGCCGGCATGTCGCCGGAGAAGAAGAAGCGGATGCTCAAGCTCCTCAACGCCGAGAAGATGCGGGTCATCTTCATGACCGGCGGGAAGACCATGTCGCAGACGATTTCGGGGGGCTAAATTCCGCCCCCGAGCGGGACATAGTACTTGCCCGGACGCCTTAGCCGCGGCGGCTCCCTAATAGCGCTATTAGGAGTCGCGGCTCGGGCGTCCGGTAGCTTCACGCGAGGGTACTATGGCAGGCAGCAAGGGCAAGGGCGAGGTCGCCGCGGCGCCGACCGAGAAGGAGCTCGTGGCCCAGCGGGTCGGCGACGCCAACGGCATCGTCCGGGACTTCGTGGGTGCCATCTTCGCCGGCGTCCAGGGGAAGGTGGCCGACCTGCGGGCCGACCTGGAGGCGGGGCTCGCCGCCGCCCGGGTGCAGGACGCGCGGCTGCGGCTGGCGGAGATCAACGAGGAGGTGCAGCGGCTCGCGGACGAGGCGGCCGCCGCGAGCGACGACATCACCTTCCGCCTCCTCGTCACCGAGATCGCCATCCTCAAGGGGTCGTTCGCCGGCCGGTACGCGGCGGCCGTCGCCGTCGTCCCCGGGGCGGCCGACGAGGCGGCGGTCCAGAAGGAGGTGACCAAGCTGTTCGACGGCGTCATCGCCAGCATCAAGGCCCGGCGGAAGGGGTCCGACCGCCCCCCGGTCCAGGCCCCGGCCGAGCTCCTGACCTCGCTCGACCCGGGGCCGGTGATGATCGTCCGGGAGCTCCCGGCGGCGGCCGAGACGGCCGGGGAGGCGGACGTGCGGGAGTTCGCCCCGGGTTCGACGGAGCCGCCGGTCGTCTCCTCCGCGGAGGCCCAGGAGCCGTACTCGGAACCGGAGGCGCCGCCGGAGCCGGAGCCGGAGCCGGAGCTGGAGCTGACGGCCGAGGTGACGCCGGAGCCGGAGCTGGTGGCGGAGCCGGAGCCGGAGCCGGTGGCGGAGTCGGGGCCGGTCACCGAGGCGGAGGCGGGCGAGGAGCCGCCGCCGATGCTGGTGCCGCAGGTGGGCCTGCCGCTGAGCGGCGGCACCGGTCGGACGTCGAAGAACAAGTCGCGGAATGGTTCCCGTCCCTTCGTGCGGACCTAGTGCCGCCAGCGCCCGAGCCAGCCGCACCACCCGGTCCCCGGGATGGCGGGTTCGAGCACGCCGTGCAGAACAGACTGTTACGGTACTTCGGTGGCCGACGCCACCGCGGTGCCTAGCACGCTCACCGGAGCGTGACGGCACGGGCCGTCACGGGACGCACCCCGCACCCGCGGCGTGTTGTCCTGCGACGCCCTGTGCCGTCACGCTCCGGTTAGCCGTCGGGGGTGTGGGGGTCGGCCCGCACCTCTTTACCTATGACGAACGCGGGGGTAGAGTGACCCGCGTACCCGATCCAGCACGAGGAGGAGCCCGTGGGCCTGAAGGTCATTCCCGAGGCGTGCAGGTTCACCGAGGACAACGGCCAGGGGGTCGTCGTCGTCGAGTGTGACCGCGCGTCCAAGTTCAACATCGCGATCGAGGAGCTCCAGGGCGTCGCGTCCCGGAACCTCGCCGTCGCCCACGCCGCCACCCGCGGGATGGGCGACCCGCGGATCAACGGCAACATCGGCCACCCCTACGCGGTCAACTCGAATGGGGTCAGCCTGGAGCAGGTGCGGGGGGACGACGGCGCCCCGCTGGCCCCCCAGCACCCGCTCATGCAGCCGGCCCGCTACCGGGTGGACGTCCCGGTCACGCGGAGGCTCGTGTGACACCCCCGGTCAGCGTCAGCCCCGCCGAACTGTCGCGGGTGCTGACGTTCCTCCCGCGGACCCGGTTCGTGTACCTCCTCCGTCGGACGGTCACGCCGGCCGACGAGGCCGACCCGCCGGGCCTGAAGCCGAAGACCGTGCTGGTGATGGGGCTGTACGACTGGTTCGCCCACCTGAACGGGTACATCACCGACGACCAGCAGCAGCGGCTGGTGGCAAAGTTCGACGATGTTCTGGGCGCCCTGGCCGACGCATCGTGGCGGATACTGGAACGGTTGCCGGCCGTGCTGACGCTGTCCGACGGGCGGTACGCCGCGATCCACACCCGGCCGGCGTGGTACGACTACGAGCTGGACGAGGAGCTGGAGACGCTGCCGGGGGCGTGCGTGACCCACGTCGCGTGCGACCTGACGGCCCTGCTGATGCGACTGGGAAAGCGGATCGCGGACCTACGGGGAGGCACGGATGCCGGACACACTGATCCAGGACGGGCCGCGGACGGCCCTCGGTAAGCCCGCCGCCGGGGCGGCGACGACCGGGGTCGTCCGGCGACTGTTGGAGTCGCCGGACACCTACGCCACCACCCTGCTGGTGTGGGCGATCGACACGTTCGGGATGGCGTGCCTGGGGTGGCACCCGACGACGCTGAAGATGGAGATCGAGGGCGACTACGGCGTCCGCCTCCCGAAGGGGAACCTCGACAAGCTGCTGGCGGCGGTCACCGTCCTCACCACGGACCTGTTCTTCAAGGACGCCGCCCGGTTCGTGCAGCTCGCCAACGTCCTGGCCGGCGACGACTTCCAGCCGGACGAGTTCGAGCCCGCCGACGCCGTCGAGTGCGCGTGGGCGGTGACCGAGGCCCTCCTCCTCGTCCCGCCCGACGAGGACGACCCGGAGCCGTTCTCCGAGGAGGTGCGCCGCTACATCGGACACGCCCTGAAGGAGGAGGGCTTCGTCCGCCCCCCGGACGTGCTCCGGGTCGCCCTCGGCGGCGACGCCTCGGCCCGGGTGGCGGCCGACTGGGGGCACGACCCGGAGCTGAGCGCGGCCATCGCCGCCGAGGACGCCCGGAAGGCGGCGGAGGTGGAGCAGGTGATCCGGGACGGGCTCGGCGAGCTGGTGGCCCAGCTCCAGAGCCTCCCGCTGCGGGAAGGCAGCACGGCCGAGTTGACGAAGAAGATTTCGGCGACCATCAGGAGAACGGGATGATTCGCGCCATCGACCGCACCCGCCTCGTCGCCGGCGAGAGCGACGACCTCGACGACGAGGACGACCTCGACTCGGACCTGGACGAGGAGGACGACCTCGACGACGACTACGACTCGGCCCTGGACGACGAGAACGAAGACCTCGACGACGACGACTTCGACGACGACTCCGACCTGGACGACGACGATGAGTGAGCCGAAGCCCTGCCCCGACTGCCGCGGCGTCGCCGGCAACGACTGCGCCGTCTGCGACGGGGTGGGGTTCGAGCCGTACGCCCCGCCGCGGCGGCCGCTGCCCGACGGGCGGCTGTTCGACCCGGCGGTGATCCCCGACGTGGACCCGCCGGCCCTGCCGAAGAAGTAGCTACCAACGTGCCCCCCGCGCCGCCGGCGTGCTAGAACAGCACGGCGGCGTCGTCGTTTACCGGGAGGATTGCCTTGAGCCACGTCGTCAAGAACACCAACGAGAAGGGGCGGATCTTGTCGGTCGCCGCCCTGGAGAAGGCGTGCCGCGACCTGACGGTCGATGGCCGGTCGGGCCTGCTGGAGCTGGTGCAGACGGAGAAGGGGAAGGGGAAGTACCGGACCTGGAAGTCGGACCACGGCCGCCTCGTGGGCGACTGGGACGTGCCGGAGGGGATGACCGCCAAGGACGTCGGCGAGAACGCCGACTACGTCATCCGGGCCACGGCCGCCGGGCGGGAGTACCTGCGGCAGCGCGGGCACACCAAGCCGTACGAGGTGGGGGTCGTGTGGGACGAGGCGGACCAGTGCTACCGCCTCGTCTACGACTTCTTCAACCACGCCAACGGGCTGGAGCACGTCATCGGCCACACGCAGGTGGACTACACGAAGGGCGGCCGGTCCGGCCAGCTCACCACCTCGTGCCCGCGGCTGATCCAGATGTACAACGTCGCCCGCGACGCCCTCCTGGCGGAGCAGCAGGGCGACACCCAGGTCGTCCTGCCGCAGGCGGACGGGAGCATCCTGGTGGGGACCGCCGGCGACCTCCTGTCCCTCCCGAACGGGACCGAGATCAAGCTCGGCGCCGGCGACATCGTCGCCGAGATCGGCGTGAGCGGCCGCGTGGGTTCGGGCCTCGGAGGTGTCCAGTGAGCGAGCAGAAGATCGTCGTCATCTACCGCGCGGACGGGTCGGTGGAGCGGCACCCCGTCAACCTCCCCGGGGCGGCGTGTCAGGCGGCCACCCGGGAGTACCAGGCGCTCGACGCGCGGCACGGGGCGGTGGCGGACACGCCCACCTCCGACGCCCTCCTGCCGACGCCGGCCGCCACCCAGATCGACCTCAAGGGCTGACATGAAGACGCTACGCAGCAGTTTCTGTGCGACCGTCGGCGGCGGCCAGCCGGCGGTCCTGATCCGCACCGACGAACCGGACGAGGCGGCCTACGTCGTCTCGGAGGTGGCGAAGGAGTACCGCTGGCACCTGTGGGTGTGGGACTTCGTGGGCGGGCTGACGGTGGACGACAAGCCCAAGCCGAAGGCGGCGGCCGGCCGCGGGGCGGACCCGCTCGGCAAGGCGGGGGACGGTCCGACCGCCCCGGGCGGCGTCGTCGGCCTCCAGCAGGCCCTCCGGGCGCTCGCCGCGTTCGAGAACGTGGAGCGCGAGAACGGGCAGACGATCGGGTTCACGCCAGTCGTCCTGGTCCTCAAGAACCTGCCGATGGTGGCCCCGGCCCCCGAGGCCCGGCAGGAGATCGCCAACCACCTGAAGACGTACGAGGCGCAGAACAAGTGCGTCGTCGGCTTCGGGCACGCGAGCTCCGACCTGCCGCCGGAGGTCCGGTCGGCGTTCACCCTGATCGACCACGAGCTGCCGGGGCCGGAGGATCTGGCGAAGGTGGCCCTGTCGATCGGCGGGACGAACGACTGGGCGCCGACCGCCGACGAGATCGTGGAGATGGCCGAGAACGGGCTGGGGCTGACCCGGCTCCAGTTCAAGAACATCGTCTCGTCCTACCTGTTCGACCCGCGGGAGGCGTGCGCCGAGTTCCTCGACGACCCGGAGGCGGACCCGGTCCTCCCCCTGCCGGCCTTCATCTGGCGGATGAAGACGGAGATCCTCAACAAGGAGGGGCTCGTCCAGGTGCTGAACCCGAAGTTCGGGTTCGACAAGCTGGGCGGCCTCCAGGGGATGAAGGACTTCCACAAGCGGCTCCTGACGAGCGTGAAGCTCCAGGGGACCGGGAAGGACAAGCCGAAGGCGAAGGCGCGGGGGACGATGCTCGTCTCCGGCCCCGGCATGGGGAAGACGACGTTCATCGAGTGCCTCGCCCACGAGGTCGGGGCCGGGGCGGTGATGATGGACTTCGGGTCGATGCTCGGCGGGCATGTCGGCGACACGGAGAAGACGACCCGGCGGGCGTTCGCCGTGGTGGACGCCATCGCGCCGCGGGAGGCGACGACGAGCTACAAGGTGTCCCAGAAGGACATCGACACGTACGGCGACCTCATCGTCCCGGTCATGAAGAAGCTGGGGGAGGGGACGAAGGTCCGGTTCCTCGTCGTCGGCTGGGACGAGGTGGAGAAGGCCCTGTCCGGGGCCAACGCCGGGCACAACGCCGGCCTCGACTCGGGCGTCAACAGCCGCCAGTTCGAGTTCGTCCTCCGCTGGCTGACGGCCCGCAAGAGCCGGACGTTCGTGGTGGCGACGGCCAACACCGCCGCCAACCTCAACGCCGCCTTCACCCGGTCCGGCCGGTTCACCGCCGTCTTCTACCTGGAGAAGCCCGACCGGGACCAGAAGGACGACATCTGGCGGATCGCCGTCGGGAAGTACGGGCTGGAGCGGACCGGGCCGGTGGTCGTCCGCCAGGGGAAGAAGTTCCGCGCGGTGGACCCGCTCAAGGGCGGCACCAGCGGGAGCTGGGTCGGGGAGGAGGCGGCCGCCACGACGTTCGCCGACGCGGCCGAGGCGGACGAGCTGATCGACGCCCTGGGGAAGGGGGCCAAGGGGGCCGAGGTCTTCCCCCGGCTCCCCGACGACACGGACTGGACGGGGGCGGAGATCGACGACTGCTGCGAGAAGGCGTACCTCCTCGACAAGTCGCTGGTGGACGCCGCGAGGCACGTCGTGCCGGTGTTCAAGCGGGACAAGGAGGGGCAGGCGGCCCTGGAGGAGTGGGCGCGGGGCGCGACCCTGTCGGCCCGCACCGGCCAGTTGTACGGGACGGAGATGGTGTCGGTCGGGGACGGGTCGTCGTTCGGCGGCCGGGTCCGGCGGACGGTGAAGCGGGCCGCGCAGCCGGCGGCCGCGCCCGCGGCCGCCGAGGACGACGTGGCCGGCGACGACTAGGCCGGGCGGACGCACCACGGAGGGGCGGCCGGGGGCCGCCCCTCCTTCGTTTCGCCCCGGTGAAGGACCAAGCACATGGTGGCCGTAATGACCCAGCCGCGGACGAGGGGGACGACGTTCCAGGCGAAGAAGCCGGAGTCGGTGACCGACGCGCAGCACGCCGAGGTGGTGAAGACGTTCGCGAAGGAGTGCGTGGAGGTGGACTTCACCATCTCCGGCCTCCCGTCGGAGCGGAAGGCCCGCGGGAAGGTGGCCGAGTCGATCCGCAAGCACGTCGGGGCGACCAGCCGGTCGGCCAAGACGTCGTGGCGGATGTTCGTGGCCGCCCCGCACAAGGAGACGCCGACGGACGACGCGGGGGTGCTGGCGATCAAGGCGCTCAACGCCGCCGTCGCCGACCTGCGGGGGTTCCGCGACCGCCGCACCCTGGTGAAGTCGGGCGACGTGGGCGTCACCGAGGACGGGGCGGTGAAGGTGGAGGCCGGGAAGCGGCTGATCTACGCCGAGGACGCGGCCGAGTTCTACGACGAGGCGTGCGTCCTGGCGACGCGGATCGACGAGGCGGCCGAGAACGTCATCAAGCACCTCGACAAGATCAAGGACAACGACCGCCGCCACGCCGGGGAGCTGTGGGACGAGGCGGAGTACAACGCCGGGGTCGTCCGCCGGGTGGGGGTGGCGAAGGACGTCGCCAGCGGCGACTACCTCATCCACTTCGGCCCGCCCCGGGACTACTCGGTCCTGCCGCCGGAGATCGCCCAGAAGGCGGCGAAGTGGGCCGAGGCCCAGATGACGACGTCGATCGAGTCGGCGGTCGAGGGGGTGGCCGCCCAGTTCAACAAGGCGCTCACCACCTTCCTGGGCGAGCTGACGAGCCGCACCCGGATCGACCCGCGGGACGACCACTCGTGGAAGTCCAAGTACTGCGCCCTCGGCAACGCCGAGGTGCTCAAGACGCAGATCCACGAGCAGAACCCCGAGGTGCCGCCCGGCAAGGTCCGCGCGTACCTGTCCTACAAGGTGCCGCCGCTGGACGAGGCGACCGGCGGGCCGCTGGCCGACTTCACCGCCGACCAGCTCGTGAAGGTCACGGCGTGGACGGACCCGATCCCGATCGCGCAGTACGAGGAGGACGTCCGGCCGGCGGCGACGGAGGAGCGGAAGAAGATCTTCCCGGGGGTGATCGAAGGGCTCATCGCCCAGATGACCGCCCTGCGGGAGTACAAGGCGAAGATGCTGGGGGCCTACGGCGACAACCTGACGGGCGCCGTCGGCGGGCTGCTCGGCACCCTCAACCAGATGCGGAAGCTGGGCGACGACAACACCAACCTGTCCCGGCGGGCGGCCGACGCCCTGAAGAAGGACGACGCCTTCCGCCAGAACCTCGCCGAGGTGGTGGCCGACACCATCGAGGCGCTGGAGGAGAACGTCGAGCAGGTGAAGGTCGTCCGCCGCCGCATCTTCAAGAAGAAGGAGGGCTGACGTGGCCCGCGAAGTCCAGCACCGCGTCCCGCTCTCGAACGGCGCGGTGCTGATCGTCGAGGAGGGGGAGGAGAGCCTCCACCTCGCCCTGGAGGAGGAGGGCGACCACCCGGGCGAGGTCGAGTACTACGTCGCGTGGATCGACAGGTCCGGCGTGACCGTAATGACCAACAGCGGCGACGCCGTCGTCACGCTGGCCGCCGGGCTGACGGGCAAGCGGACCGAACCACAGGGGGAGTGACATGGCAGACGCACCGACCTACCACCTCGTCAACCTGCACGGCAGCCTGCTGGTGCAGACCGCCCCGGGGAAGGAGGTCAACGCCGTGGCGGTCATCGGCGTGTGGGGGCGGCACCACGAGAACGGGCAGGCCGTGACCGCCCACGCCGTCAGAAACGCCCTGGGCGGGAACTGGGTGCGGGTCCGGGTCGCCAACCCGGTCCTGATGCTCAGCTCGTTCGCGGTGGCCTCGAAGCAGGTCTGGGAAGGCGACGTACCCGAGGGCTGAGGAGGAGACGTGACGATCCGCCGCTACATGCCGGACGGGTCGGTCCGGGCGGTGTGGCCCAAGACGGGTGCCGGCGTCCTCCGGGAGGCCGGCACCCCCGTCCGGGCCGGGCAGATCCTCGTCGTGGAGGCGCCCGGCCCGTACGGCGGGCACTTCTACGCCGACCTGTCCCCGCTGGCCGACCTGACGGCGAACGACAGGCACCGCGTGTGCCTCTACCCGCCCCGGCCGGAGTACGCCGAGGCGAACGCGGACGAGGAGACGTACGTAACGAAGCACTACGTCCTGGAGGGACTGACCCGTGACCGAAAGCCAGAAGAACCGCCGCCTCCTGGACCGGCTGCGGGTGCCGCCGGTTAAGTGGCAGGAGGTGTTCGAGGCCCTGCCGGCGGGGGACCGGGGCGACTACGCCGCGGACCTGGAGGCCCTCGCCCAGGCGGCCGCCCGCATGGCCGGCTACTTCAACCGCCGCCACCTCGGCGGCGACCACGCGGCCGCGGTGAGGAAAAGCAACAGCGTCGCGGCGGCCGTCCGCAAGGCGCTCGGCTTCGCCTACCCGCGGCAGGACATCAACTTCTGAGGCGACGCATGCCCGATACGACGAGTCCGCGCGCGGCGTACCAGCAGTACCTGATGAGGATCGCGGAACAGGTTCGCCAGGACGCGGCGGCGGCCGGCCCGGCGGCGGACGACGAGAAGGTGGCGGAGCTAGTGTCGGCGTTCCGCGACGCCGTTCTGTCCCTTTACAACAACACCCTCCGGGTGTGCGGCGTCCCCGTCGGGGACGCCGACTCCGAGAGCCACTCGGTGATGATCTACGAGCGGCTGGGGCGTGAGCTGGACAGCGACATCGGCGACGGGCTGGTGAAGGCCCGGCGGGCCGAGATCGCCCACCTGGAGGCGGAGGTGACGGCGCTCACCACCGCGATCGCCCGCCTCACCGAGGAGGCCGCGGCGGCCGCCCAGGCGAAGAACCGAATCGAGACGACGCTGGTGGAGCGGCAGCGGCAGTTGGAGCAGGCGACGGCACGCATCCGCGCCCTCAAGGAGCTGGTCTGATGGCAGTCCTCACACGCGACGAGCTGGCGGCCGCGGTGGCCGCCCTGGAGTGGATCGCCCGGCGGGCCGACCTCCACACCGTCCTCAACGGCATGCCCGCGATGCGGGCGGAGAAGAAGCTGCCGAAGGTGACGGAGAAGGGGCTGAGGAAGGCGATCAACTTCCTCAAGTCGAAGAACGGCGAGGCCGCCCAGACGGCCCGCATCGCCCGGGGGATGAAGATCAAGGAGTGGCTCCAGGTGGGCGAGCTGGAGGGGACCGACCGGGACACGAAGGAGCTGCTGACGAGCCTCGGCGGCATGCTCGGCAGCGCCTGCGTACACGACATCGTCGGCCCGAACCTGTTCCAGGGGTCGGACGGGCGGTACTACACGGTCGTCGTCGAGGCGTCGATCGAGGAGGCGTCGGACGACGTCGTCCAGGACGCGCTCGCCGATCGCGCGGCCGAGGCCGACGACGAGGAGGACGAGCCGGAGCGGAACGACGGGGAGCCGGGGCCGGCCGAAGACCCCGACCCGCGGCCGCACCCGCGGTTCGGCCCGCCGACTCCGGCACTGAAGCAGACCGCTGCCGAGCTCGCCGCGGAGATCCGCTCCCAGCTCGGCAAGCCGCTCGTGGAGGTGCTCGACACGTCCGACACGCCGCCGCTGCGGGTCGCCGACGTCAAGTTCGCCCTCTGCGCGAGGTGCGACCACTTCATCGACGAGAACTACGGGCACGACGATCCGACTAACGCCCCGCCCGGCGTCACGCTGGCGAAGTACATCCACTGCTGCGACGAGGAGCACCACGACCCGGACAGCGACCACAACGCCGAGCCCCGGGGCGAGGCGAAGTCGATCGCCGCCTGGAAGGCGGAGCGGCCCGACCTGTTCGTCCGGCACCCGGACGGGCTCATCGGCCCGAACAGCAAGTTCCACGTCACGCTGCTGGACGCGAAGCCGGCCTGGGAGGGGAAGGAGACGGAGACGCACGAGATCACGAACCTGCTCGACCGGGTCGAGGCGGAGGCGGTGGCCGGGGCCGACGCGATCGGCCGCCGGCAGGCCCACCGCATCCTCACGGTCGCGGCGGAGGCCCGCGGCCTCATCACCGCCGACTACCTGGACGATCTGGCGGACCAGATCCCGATCGCCTGGAGCCGGTACGGCGGCTGGCACCTTCCCGCGCTCAAGCAGGAACTGGCCGCCAAGCGCGACCAGCTCCAGCGGGCGGGCGGCCGCGGCGTCGAGCTGGCCGACGAGATCGACCTGCTGGTGATGGTGGTGGCCCTGCGGGAGGCCGGGATCACGACGGTGGACGACCTCACCGCGCTCGACGGGGACGAGTAATGCTCGGCATCCACAACTTCCTGAGCCCGGGGTGGGCGAAGCGGCTGGAGGAGGCGGAGCAGCAGCAGTTCGAGAAGATGGCGGAGCGGCCGACCGAGTGGGACGCCCTGAAGACGAAGTGGGCCGACCGGCTGGTGCTCGACGGCCGGACCTACAAGCCGGAGAGCCTCATCCCGGAGGCCGCCGTCGTCCCCGCGAAGGGCTACCTCAAGGAGGCGAAGAAGGGGGTCCACAGCCCGTCCGGCCGCTACGTCTTCCTCCACATCCGCCACCCGCGGGGGGCGCCGCTGGAGCTGTACCAGCCCGGCGAGCGGGTCGGCAAGGTCCGGTTCACGACGGCCGTGAACGTCCCCGTGCTACTGGAGTGGCGGGCCGGCGGGCACGACGCGCGGACGTGGATGAGCCTCACCCCCTCGGAAATGATGACCCAGCGGAACGGCGTCCGCCGGGCGTCGGGCGAGGTGGTGGTCTGCGGCCTGGGGATGGGGTGGCTCCTCGCCCAGGTGTGCGCGAAGAAGTCGGTGACGAAGGTGACGGTGGTGGAGCGGGACCGGGAGCTCCTCGACTGGCTCCGGCCGCACGTCGAGACGCTCTACCCGCGGGTGAAGGAGAAGGTGGCCGAGTGGGTGTGCCAGGACGCCTACAAGTACGTGGACGACCACACGGACGCGGAGGACACCCGCGCCCACCTGTTCGACATCTGGGACGGCTGGAAGGACGCCCCTTGGGACGACAAGTTCCAGCGGCTCAAGGCGTACCTCCCCCGCATCTGGGGGTGGGGGGACCACTACGTGAAGGAGCGGCACGGCTGGTAACGCGGTAGCTGGAGTCGGCCACAACCATCGGTGAACCGTGGAGCAGTCGCTGAGTGTGATTCCGCCGCCCGGAGGCGGCCGGCGGGTGGTGAACGGGCGCGGCCCGTTCCGGCTGGCGGTCGGCCCCGACGGGCCGGTCGTCCTGTTCGAGCCGCTGGTGTCCGTCCCGTGGCGGGGCGGGCTGACCGGCGCGTTAGAGATGGTCGCGGAGCTGATCGGAGACGAGACGCCGGGGTTCTACCGGCCCGCCGCGGACAAGTTCGACCGCACGTGGGCGAAGCTGGGCGGCGAAGTCCGGCTCGGCCTCGCCGTCGGCGGCGACGACCTGTTCGGGTGGACGACCGTGCTGGAGACGATCCTGGTGCCGCGGGGCTGGCGGTGCGACGAGTGCGGGTTCGCCGTGACCGACGCGGTCCGGTCGATCTCCCACCGCGCCCGCCGGCCCGACCCGCGGTGGAACCCCGACGCCGGCACGCCGCCGGTGTTCGTACCCGCAACCATCTGCTCGGCCGGCTGCCTGCGGGCCACCGTCGAGCGCGTCGAGGAGGCCGAACAGTGCCACGAAGCCAACAAGCTCCGGCTGCGCCGCGCTGGCCAGCTCCAGCGGCGGCTGCTGCAAACCCTGCGATGCAGCGCCTGACCGACATCGCCGCCGAGCCGCCGACAGTAACCCAGGTGGAGGACTTCGTCCTGGAGGCCCTCCGGCTGGCGGCCGCCGGGTGCGTCAGTAACAACGAGCGGTCCGCCCTGCGGTGGATGACCCACCGCCGGCTGTGGCTCGCCAACACCGTCATGCGCCCGCGGGCGCCGGCCCGGCCGGTCGCTGCGCCCTAGCCCACCACGCCGCGGCCGCCAGCGGGCCGCGGCCTCACCCGGAGCATTACGTGGACAAGCCACTGCGGCTGAAGATCGCCCAGTACCTGACGGCCTCGTTCCCGGGCCTGCTCCCGGGCCTCAAGGAGGCCGGCGTCCTCCCCGCGGGCGACCCGGCCGCCGAGCGCGAGGCCGAGCAGTTCCTGCGGGAGGCGACCACCGCCGTCCTGTTCATGGCCGACCACGACGAGCGGCGGCTCCGCTGCGACCACTCCCGGGGGGAGTACCGCGAGGAGGTGGAAAAGATCGTGGACGGGGTGGTCGAGGACATCAACTCGTGCAAAGTGCTCAGCCGGACGTTCGCCGTGCGGCAGGCAGCGACGGCGGCCCGCCAGTCACCCTACGCCACCGACCCGGCGTTCTTCCCGGCCACGCTGGAGTACGGCACCCACCCGTCGGCCTACCTCCAGCACGTCGCCTCGCGGTCCACGACCGCCCCGGTGCCGTGGCAGGAGATGGCGTCGGCCTGCCTCGTCGCCGACGTGACGGAGGAGCTGGAACGGCGGCCCGAGTTCGGCGCCCTGCGAGGGATGTGACATGACCATCACGCGCGAACTGGTCAGCGAGGAAAAGGCCAAGCAGTCGCTGATGCCGCTGGCCTGCCCGAAGTGCGGCAACACGACGGCGGGGCGGGGGATCAGCCACTGGTGGTACGTCACCCGCACCCGGGCGGTGTTCGGGACGCTCAACGGCCAAGTCGTCACCGACACCGACAGCGAGGAGGCCGACTTCGATCACGAGGGGGAGCCGAAGATCCGCGCCGAAGGGTTCTACTGCAACGACTGCGGTCACGAGTGGGACGACTCGCCGGACCGCATCGACATCGCCGACGCGGCGAACGACCTGGGGCTGAAGGCGACGCTCGACCGCCTGTTCCGGGACGGCTGGGAGACGGTGGCCGCCTGCGGCGGCCACGTTCGGCCCGGCGACGCGGTCGTCCGGGGGACGACCGTCTACGAGATCACCACGGTAACGGAGCGACAGGGCGCCACGGTGGTCTGCCAGTACGGGTCGGCCGGTAACGGCGGCAGCTTCCCGCTCGGGCTGTACGAGGAGGTCCGCGTCCTCCGCCGCGGCCCGATGAACACCCTGCCGCGGGACGTCGTCAACTTCCTCACGGGGCAGGCCGGCGTGGTGCAGCACCGGGTCGTGCTGACCGGGCTGCGGGCAGAGCTGGAGGCGTTCTACGAGAAGCGGTCGGTGTACCGGTTCCTCGACGCCTGGACGGGCGGGAGCCCGGTCCACGACTGCTGGCACCACCTGCGGCGGAAGCCGCCGGAGACGACATGAAGGTCACGACGATCACGACGGTCCGGCTCGACGCCGACGAGGTGGCCGAGAAGAACGCGCTGAGCAACCGGCTGAAGCTGGCCGTCAGCGACTACGACCTGGAGATCTCCGACGCCAACGACCTGCTGGAGAAGGCGAACGAGAAGGCGGAGTCGGCCCGGCAGAAGCTCAACGCCGTCCTGGCGGAGGTGAACGCCTTCGCCACGAAGGTCCACAACGGGATCAGCGACTACATCAACGCCCAGCCGGCCGAGTTCTACGGCAGCGATGCGTCCGGGGCGGTCGAGGCGTGGCGGCAGGCGTGGGAGGAGCTCGACACGACGCCCGTCGCGGAGCGGGACCGGGAGAAGTTCGAGGACGCCAAGGACGGCACGGGGGACATCCTCGACGACATCGAGATCGGCCCGAAGCTGCCGACGGAGTAACCGCCCACCAGGAAGGAGCTGGAGATGGCAATGACGATCGAGGCGGCCGGCGTGCGGCGGACGTTCCGCCTCGTCGCCGGCCTGACGCCGGGGTACACGCACTCGCCGCTGGCCCTGCCCACGCCGGCCGACGACGCCGAGTACGTCATCGCCCGGTGGCAGGCCGACCAGGAGAAGGACCACAAGCCGCACCTGAACGGCGTGGTGTCCACCGGCACGGCCGTGTACGTCGGGCCGAACGGCCGGGGCCGCGAGCCGGTGGTGGTGTTCGAGGGGGAGGTGTCGGTCCGCGACCAGACCGCCCTCGGCGACAGCGAGGTGGTCCTCCTCCTCAACTCGCTGGCCGACGCCCTGTCCGCCGCCCTGGGGCAGAAGCGCGTCCACGTCGCGTACCGCGACGAAGCCTGGGTGCTGGTCCGCTCGTGATTACCCGCGGCAACACGAAGCTCGGCCCGGCGTTCTGGTCGTTCAGCATCCCGGCGGTGGCGACCTGTCCGGGCGCCACCGCCCTCTGCCGGGCGAGCTGCTACGCCCAGAACGGCCGGTTCCTCCTCCCGAGCGTCCGCGACGCGGCGGGGCGGAACCTCAAGGCGACGCGGCGGAAGGACTTCCCCCGCGTCATGGCGGGCCTGATCCGCGACAACTGCGTCGAACTGCTCCGCGGGCACGTCAGTGGGGATTTCTACGACGAATCCTACCTGGACAAGTGGACCCGGATCGCGTCCGGGTGCCGGTCCACGGTCTTCCTGTTCTACACCCGGAGCTGGCGGGTGCCGGGCCTCGGCCCGGCCCTGGCGGCGTTCGGGGCGCTGTCCAACGTGCGGCTGTGGCTGTCGGCCGACGCCGACAGCGGCGAGCCGCCGCCGGCCCCGTGGGCGTGGGGGGTGGCGTACATGTCGCTGGCCGACGCCGACGCCCCCGGCTACCCGGTCGATCTGGTGTTCCGCGACCGCCCGCGGACGCCGATGAAGTTCACCGCGGCGGGCGACCTCGTCTGCCCGTACGAGCAGGCGACGGGCCGGCGGCTCACCTGCTCCCGCTGCCGCTACTGCACGAGCCCGCGGGCGGTGACGCGGCGGACGCCGGGGCGGGTGCCGCTCGCGGTCGTAAACTGACACCCGGGGCCGGACGGTCGTCCGGCCCCCCAGCTTCGAGACACCTCATGACCACTTCCCCCATGCCGACCGGCCGGCTCGTCCTGACGCCCGCCCAGCGGGCCGTCGCCGACGAGCTGTTCGGCGCCCTGTCGGCCACCGACCTCGTGGTCCTGGCGAAGGCACTGCCGTACGCCGCGGTGGCCGCGGTCGCCCTGTGGGGCGGCCCCGGCCGCACGGTCGATTCCTTCAACTTCGACAAAATCGTCGGCACCGGGTCCGCGCTGGAGGCGTCGTCGCAGTTCCGCCGCTACCTCGTCGCCGCCTACTGCGCGTGCGCCGCCGAGAACGGCGTGGCGAAGGTGCTGCTGGAGATGGAGGAGCTGACAAAGCAGAAGAAGAAGAAGCTGAACGGGCTGCTGCAACTGATCCACTTCGCCGAGGTCCGCGGCCTGCCGCGGACGAAGGCGGCCATGAAGGGGGACGACGATGCCGACGCATAACACCTACGACCCGGACGTCCATTACGTCCTCGCCGCCGACGCGGAGAAGGTCAGGAAGTGGCTGGTCGAGCGCGGCGGGCTGGCGATCTGGGTGTCGCAGGCCCTGGAGCTGATGGGCCGGTCCTGGACCGGCCCGCTGCGGACCGCCGACGGCGCGCCCGCGACGCGGCCGCACTGGTCGTGCGGTGAGACGCCCGACCGGGTCGTCACCGACCCGGCCGCGGTGTTCGTCGCCGTCGAGGAGGTGGTCGGCGACTTCCGGGCGGCGACGACCCACAAGAACGTCGAGAAGCGGCTCGCCCGGATCGGGCTCGGCTCGCGGGTCGATTACCGGACCGGCAAGTACCTCCGATTCGTCCGCGGGGTGCCGCTGTCGGAGTACACCACTACCACGGTGAGCGTCTGATGGAGACGAAGATCGAGCGGCCGGTCCCGCCCAAACTGACGCCCTGCGCGGCCTGCCCGTGGCGGACGGCGAACCACCTGAAGAAGCACAAGTTCGGCTTCTACACGAAGAAGAACCTGACCCGGCTGTGGCGGGGGCTACGGACCGGCAGCAGCATGAGCTGCCACCCGACCGACCCGTCCCACCCCGACCACCTCGCGTGCGGCACCAGCCCCGACGCCGCGGTGCGGGAGTGCGCGGGGGCGGTGATCCTCGTGCTGCGGGAGATGGGACAGGTCGCCGCCCACGCGGCGGACAAGACGTCGATCGGCCCGGAGGAGCTCGACGCCTACTGGGCCGAGCGGAAGAAGGGGTTCAACCGGGCCGGCGCCCTGTACTGGCTGGTGCAGCGGCTGGGGTTCGGCGGCGTGCCGTTCTTCGGCGACCGGGTGCTCCCGGCGGTGAACATGGCGGACAAGCGGATCTCCCTACCCACGTTCCTGGAGGGCTGAGATGGCGGTCACCCGCACGGTGAGACTGAGAATCGAGGCGGCCGGGGATCAGGCCGACGGGCACGTCGCCCGGTTCGAGGGGTGGAAGGGGTCGCAGTTCCTCAAGGGCGTGCTGGAGGCGGCCGGCCTGACCGAGGGGCTGTTCGTTTATCACATGCGGGAGTGGTTCAAGTCGAGCGGGTTTACCAAGCCGGTCCAGCCCCGCCGGTTCGACGCCAGCGGCGTCCACCTGTGGCTGAAGCCGGGCGGCAACGGGTCGGCGGTCAAGGGCGTCCTCGTCCCCGCCAAGGAGTTCTACACCCCGGAGTTGGTGTACCAAAAGTTGAAGGCGTACGTGGAGGCGCAGGCGAAGAAGCCGGGCGAGTCGGAGGCCCCGCCCGAGCTGGACGACCCGACGACGGAGCTGCTCCTCCTCGCCGTCAACGAGGCGAACGGGACGTACCACAAGACGCAGGACGAGTTCGACACGGCAGTGCTGACGACACTACGGGGATGCAGCTTCGAGGCCGATGGCGTCGCCCTCGATCAGATGATGGAGGCGGTCAAGCGCCGCGAGTTCATCTCGTACACGAACGCCGGCGCGATCATCACGCTTGAGGGGCAGGAGTGGTTGAACGGCCGCAGTGCCGCGGCCGCCCCGCCGGTCGCCCCGCCGCCGCCGCCGGTCTCGGCGATCGACCTGCTGACCGCCAAGCGGGCGAAGCTGGAGCGACTGATGAGTCTGCCGGAACTGGTCCGCCAGAGCCGCGACAAGCAGGCAGCGCTGACGACGCAGATCGAGACCTTGATGGGGCAACTGGACACGGAGAGGGGGGTGGAGACGGGGCTGATGGCCGAGGTGAACGAGGACGCCGTCCGGCACCTGCTGGGCGACTAACCACCACGAGGGACAACACATGACCGAACAGGACACGGCCGTCGCGCCGAGCGACTTGCCGAAGGTGTCGGACCGGCTGACGTTCGGCGGGACGGTGCCGGACGCCGGGAGCATCGTGCAGATCACCACCGGCGACGGGCTCGCCCTCGTCAACCGGAAGACGGTCGAGCTGACCCGCGGCGTCGCCCGGGTGGTGCTCGAACTGCCGGAGTTCGTGGTCGATGGGCAGTTGGTGGACCGCAACCTGCGGGACAGTCACGTGACGTACCTGCTGAGCGCCATGAAGCGCGGGACGTTCCACCCCGAGTGGGTGCAGCTCATCACGTGCGTGTGCCGGGAGCCGATCAACACCGGCCGCGTCATCCTCCCGGCCGGGACCAAGTACCGCATGAACGGCCAGCACACCTGCTGGGCGCGGGAGTACATGGACGCCGACTGGCCGTGCCGGGTGTCCGTCCTGGAGTACGAGGCCGCCACCGTGGCCGACATGCGGCAGCTCTACGCCAGCATCGACCGCGGGTCCGCCCGGCAGAACGGCGACGTCCTGATCTCGCTCCTGGCCGGCACCGACCAGTTCCGGGACGTCTCCCGGCGGACGCTCAAGGCGCTGGCGGCCGGGCTGGCGGTGTGGTTGGCCCCGACCCGGGCCACGCAGAAGCGGGACGCGACGGAGCTGGCCCAGCTCCTCCAGACGCAGCACGCCGCGCTGGCGCTCAAGATCGCGGCCTTCCTCAAGGACGGCGCGACGGTCGATAACCGCGAGGTGCTGACGCGGTCGGCGGTCGTCGGGGCCATGTACGCCACGTTCGAGGTGGCCCCGATGCGGGCGGCGGAGTTCTGGGACGCGGTCCGCACCGGCCTCAACTTCCAGAGCCTGTGCGACCCGCGCAAGAAGCTGCGTGAAGCCCTCGCTACGGCCACCGTCGTCAGCGTGTCTGGCGGCAACCGCGGCGGCCTCGGCGACGTGAAGCGGGTCACAGCGGAGGAGATGTACCGGTGGTGCGTCCACTGCTGGAACGCCTGGCGCCGCGGTGAGGAGTTGAAGCGCATCACGATCAAGCCGGACAGCCGGCGGCCGGCGGCCAAGTAGTCGGCAGGTGGGGCGGGCGCACCATCACCGGTGCGCTCGCCCGGTACGGAAACACCGGAGGCGACATGAGCACCCCCAACCGCGTGCCCGAGGGGCACACCTGTCACCCGCTGGCGATCGTCGGCAGCGACGTCATCGCCTACACCTGCCACGTCTGCGGCCGCCGCTGGCAGCGGCACTACGACGAGACGACGAAGGAGGGCGGCCCCTGGCGGGAGGTGGAGCCGGGCCACCCGATCGACACGGAGACGGGCGGCTACTGGAGCGGCCCGAGCCTGAACCTCGTGCAGCGGCACTGGCACACCAAGCAGACGGTGATCGCGGCGGCGACCGTCGTCGGCAAGGGTGGGCCGTCCCGCCACTGGACGCTGGCCCTGCTGAACGGCACCGACTGCAAGTTCAGCGTGTACCGCTTCTGGCGGGGGCCGGGCGACCTGTGGTGCTGCACGATGTTGACCGAGGAGAAGGCGTACGAGGTCGCGGTCCAGGCGTTCCAGGCGGACGTCGGCCGCGCCATTTCCGAGGTGAGGTGACCCGTGGCCAAGAAGGGCTGGACGGCGGTCGAGAAGCCGGACTGGGAGGCGGACGTCGGCATCGTGAAGGAGCTGAACGACGGCCTCAAGGCGATGAACGGGGCCAACTCGTTCGAGATGCTGGCCGGCTACTACGAGCGGCAGAAGGAGAACGCCAAGTACCTGACGCCCGAGGGGCGGAAGAAGTGGGAGCAGGCGTACGCCGTGAACGTCCTGCGGCTCACCCGCCCGGACGCCCTGCGGCCGGCCGCGATCCACGTCGCGGTCACCGCCGAGGCGGTGGGGGAGGGGAAGTACGCCGCCGCCGAGGTCACGGTGTACGACTCCTTCCAGG
>Ga0075163_10001416_pt1 | contig 32343 bp, 44 predicted proteins | sample JI1023141ADNA_FD_71478 | JGI IMG/M metagenome (GOLD analysis project Ga0075163, IMG submission 71478) | Wastewater effluent complex algal communities from Wisconsin, to seasonally profile nutrient transformation and Carbon sequestration -... | ecosystem: Engineered > WWTP > Effluent > Algae...
GCACAATCAGCAGTTTCAACATCGATGACAACGATGGCCTGGCACAGCTCAACATGACCCTGACTGCATTCGTGAACTCAGCGGGAGAAGGCGAAGTTTACTTCAACTTCCTATAAGGTTTATTTTCATGGCTACCAAGAATTACGTTCCAAAATGCTGTCGTGGTGACGATGCAATCTGCACAGGTTCCGTTGAACTGAAGACCCTTGGCATCGAAGAGAAGATGACCCTCTTAGCAGAAGAGGGCGTTGACATAGGTGACAATGGCGAATCGACTCGAAAGGCCGGTAGCAGCAATCTATCGTTCCTGGTGAAATCGATCAGAGCAGCGAAGCCGAAATATGTGAAGGTCGACATCACTCATAAGGAAACCGGAACCCGCTACGAATCGTATGAGGACCTCGATTCAGATGACATCGGTCACGGTATCATCACCGAAATCGCTGGTGCTATGCTCAACGGTTATAAGGTGGGAAACGGCTAAAGGCCGCATTGAAGACTGCGGTGAGGGCTTCCATGAATGGGCAAGACCTCACCAATGAAGGAACGCAAATCTATCATGAGTACTTGACTAGATTGAGGTTGGCGAAGCTTGGTTATCGATCGGACTTCGCTGACCTCGATCCTTTCAAGGCTGATTGTTTCTTGATTATCGATATGGAAATCGACTCAGTTCGAGCGAAAAAACAAGGGAAGAAAAATGGCAAGTGATAATTCTGTCGAATTAGAACTGACAGCGGATACATCGAAAGCCAAAAAATCTCTCGACTCGTTCGAATCGTCGGCAACCAAATCTATCAATGCGATCACTGACAACTTCAAGCTCTTGGCTGGTGCGGCCGCTGCTGCACTGGCCTTCGTTGGTGCGAAGAGCATTATTTCATTCCTTAGCGACTCGGCTGACGCTGCTGCTGCAAATGAAGCGGAAGTAGCCAAGCTCGAGGCGTCACTGAAGTCCCTCGGTGATTTCACACCTGAGGTCGTTCAGGACTTCAAGGACTTCGCTGACCAGCTCGAGTCGACCTCTAAGTTTTCTGACGATGCAGCCATCGCACAGATCGCGTTCGCTAAGCAGCTTGGTATCACGAACGACGATGCCAAAAAGCTGGTGCAGACTGCTGCTGACTTGGCATCAATCACAGGTGATAGTTTAGAGGGCGCTGTTTCAGCTCTGACAAATAGCTATAGCGGGCAAGTCAAGGCACTCGGGAAATTGTATCCTGAGGTTTTGGCCTTTACAGATCAGCAGAAGGCCGCGGGCGCTGTTGTCGACTTCTTGGCTAAACGATTAGGTGGTGCTGCATCCGAAGCTGTGCAGACGTATTCGGGAGCGTTGGCACAACTCAGCAACGCTCAAGAGGATATCCAAAAAGCTATCGGTTCTTCGATCACGCAGAACCCTATTGTGATCGCTTCAATCAAGGCGGTCACCGAAGGTTACAAAGAATTAACGAAGATCATCGAAGACAACAAAGATGAAATCAGTGCCTATATTTCGACGGTGCTAAAGCTTGCGGTTAACGCAATACCCATCCTCGCTGACGGATTGGGCTTCCTAATCAAGGCACTCGAGTTGACGGTTAAGTTCTTCACCGCACTCACAGCAGTCACAGCTGATTCAGTTTCGAACTTCCTCAAGTTTGAATCTGTGCAAGACATAATTACAGGCGTGGTCAAGAACTCGAATGTTGCAATCGCAAATTTGATAAGCGGGTTCGCGTTCCTTATCGATACGATCGCCTTGATACCTGGTTCTTCTAAGGTATTCGAAAAATTCGGAACGACCATCGAAGGCGTTCAGAACAGCCTTCATGAAACAGCTCTTGAGTTCAAAGACCTGTCAGAAGATCCTATCGATTTCAAAAAGACCATAAAGCAGTTTGACAACTTGAAAGACGCTTCGGTTGAGTTCGGTGACTCTGCTGATATAGCGTTCTCAGGTGCTTCGAAGGCCGCCGAAACGGTTGGCAAGGTAGCGCGATCAACAGCAGCGAAGATTGTTTCGTCTGATAGCGAAATTGCAAAATCCGCTAAGGAACGCGGCATCGCTGAAACCGTTGCCGGTCAAGCGGCTATCAAGGCATCCGTTGAAGTCTCTAAGGCAAGAGCCAAGGCAATTGAGGATGAGAAAAACGCGGAAGAAGATCGCAAGAAGAACGCTGAGTCCTTTGAGACTTTCAAAGATCGAATTCTCGCGAAAGAGGCTTACGGATTCGGCAAGCTCAAGGTGGAGCGGGACCGAGACACTAAAGACAATGAAAAATATCTACGGCAAGGACTTCAGAGCGAAGAGGAGTTTCTCAAAAACAAGGAACTCATCAATGAAGAATATCGCGTCAAAGAGAAAGCTCTTCGCAAGAAACAGGTCGATGACTTCGCGGGAGAGATTCAGGCTATCGCGACCAATCCGATCAAGGTTGTGTTTGGTGAGCTGAAGCTTCCTCAGGGCTTCATTGCCGACTTCAAGGATGAGATCGCGGGCGCGCTCGGTGCAGTCAATCAGATCCTCAAGGGCAAGGAAGGTGCGACAGGGTTCGTCGCTGGTCTTGCCGGTGCATTTGCGAACGCAATCCTCCCCGGCATCGGTGGTGTGGTTTCGGAAATCGTGACCGTCTTCGCTAAGGGTCCTGAAGCTGTGAAGGCATTTGTTAACGACTTCCTTGACGCATTGCCGGAAGTTATAACAGCCGTAGCTGAGAGCGCACCCGTCTTTGTGGAAGCTTTTGTGGATAACCTCGTCAACAAAGGCGGTGCAGTGCGTATCGGGGTCGCTATCACTAAAGCGATGTTCGGTATCAGCTTCCTTGAGAGCGCGGGTAAGCGTCTATTTAACTTCTTCTCAATCAATCTTCCTCCTCTTTTCAAGGCAATTGGACAGGCCTTCACTGTCGTCTTTCAGCAAATCGGTGCGGCTCTGTCCAACATATTCAAGACGGTCTTTGTTCAGATCGGTGGCGCCTTCGTTCAGACAATTGTGGATGCCTTCCGGTCTATATTCGATGGCCTTGACGTCCTCTTCGGTGGTCTGCTCAGTAAATTTGTTGAAGGCATCAAATCACTGTTCCAAGGGATTGGCGGTTTCTTGAGCCAAATCTTCAAGGATGCCTTCAGCGCTATAGGTACGGCTCTGACTGATGTATTCAGCGGAATAGGAACTGCTCTTAGTGATGGTTTCAAATCGGCCTTTGAAGCTATAGGCAATGCGCTGCAAGGTATATTCAGTGCGATTGGTGAGAACCTTCAGAAATTTCTATTGGCACCGATCGACAAACTTCTCGATTTCCTAGGGAAGTTCAAGTTCCCCGACATAACCGGAACGAGTGGTAGTGACAGCGGATTGGGCAAGGTCATAGATGCCAACGTGACCATCATCACAGGTGGTCTTAATAAGGCGCCTATCTTCAAGAAACTGAAAGTCCCTGGCTTCGCAACAGGCGGGGTTGTTCCCGATGGTTTCCCGAATGACTCTTTCGGTGCTCGACTCAGCTCACGCGAGATGGTCTTGCCACCCGACATTTCGGAAGGCCTTCAGGATATGATTCGGGGTGGGCGCGGATCGAGCAGCGCACAGTCTGACGAGGCCGCGCTTGCCATGCTCACACAGCTCTCAAGGATTGCTGCTCTGTTAGCTCAACCGCAAGAGGTCACGACCACAGCGACTATCGACGGCCGAGCACTAGCACAGATCATACTTCAATTGAACCGAACCAACGCGAGGTTGACAGCGTGAAGTCTTTAAGATTTATGGCAAACAATTTTATCGACAGGTCGTTCAGCTATTCCTCTCAGCTAGCTGACTTCCCTGCTGTCAACATTTTCAATACTTCGCGCTCGAAGATTTGGAAGCCCGCTGGCAATTTCGAAATCACGGCCTTGAACAATAAGCTTTACATCAATGATGGGACCAATAAGACGATCACCCTGACGATCGGATCCTATCTGTTCGACACGCTTGCTGCTCACATTCAGACTCAACTTAATGCATCAAGCTCGAACTGGGTGGTGACCTATGAAGATTCTCTCACGTTTAAATTTACGATTAATCGCACATCTGGAACGCAGGTCCTTCGCAAGAGTCAGACGACAGCTGCTGTATGGGACACCTTGGGCTATTCTGGTTCCGCTGATTTGTCTACAGGACCGTTTGTCGCGGATGAGCAGAGGAATCACACATCAGAATGGATCCAATGCGACCTCGGGGTTCCACAACAGGCCACCTTTTTCGCGCTGATTTCAGGTATCGATGAAATATTTTCTCTATCCGAAACGGCATCGGTGCGGGTGCGCTCGAACAACATCGATTATTGGGTCAACCCCCCGGTGGACATTGTCGTACCGGTTACTGATCTGGGTGCTTTCAAGGTTCTTGAAGATCTTGGATCCTATCGCTTCCACCGTATTGAAATCATCGACAGGCTAAACTTCCTCGGACCTGAAGGCATCAAGCTTGCCAACGTTTACATCGGTGATCATCAGAGCGTCACACAGACGAACATCGCACGCGGATTCAGTCAAGAGCTGGTGGATCCTTCTATCGGTCTGCAATCCGAGAATGGTGCGCTCTACTTTCAGATACGGCCGCGCTACCTGAGCATTGGAAACTGTATCATTCAGCTTTTGAACGGTCAGGATCAACGCGATGTGCAGCAGCTCTTCTATGATGTCGGGGTTCGCAATCCGTTCTTCGTTTCGATCGATCCGGGAACTGAAATAAGTCAGAACCTAGAAGAGTTGACGCGATTCGTGATCATGACCAGGCCTCCGAAGTTCAATCATATCTTTCGCGACTATTACGACATTGATTTCGAAATGCGTGAGTCGTTCTAAGAAAAAGGCCTGGCTCAAAAATGAGTCAGGCCTTGGTCTGTAATTTAGTCGGCTCTCATATGTCAGACCAAATAAAACCCATGAGACTCCGAAAGGCAACAACAAAATGGCCTTCGCACAGTTCCCAAATCAGCAATACTTCAGGATCCTCGATACAGATATGAACACCCGCATGGGTTATTTCAATCTGCAAGACGGAACCGAACTGAAAAACATGATGCTGACTCTCTTCGTTCGGAATTCGATACCCGCTCCATTCGAGCTGTGGATGAATATTTACGGCAACGACCGCGCGACCGATCCGATCTTCTCATCTGAGCGCGCTATCATCAGTGCTGACACCCTGGTCCCTAGCTACGTGAACAACTGGCTAGGCAACATCTATCTTGACTTCGCTGGTTATCCGCTCAATCCGAACATCAACTATTTCATGACTGTTGAGACAGACGGGTATGTGAGAGACATGGATAACCATTACATCGGCATCAATCTTGACTGGTATTCTGAAGTAAACAATCAGCTCTCAGCGAATGAAGCTGGTGCGCGTATCCGGATCTTGGGGAAACGATGAGCATTGCAATTGAGAAAACCAAGTCGGCATCTGAACGCTTCCTGTTGGTGCGCCTCAACCCCGCGCGCTTCATTCAGCCGGTCCTGAACGGATCGGTTTATGAGATGAGCTTCCCGTTCATTCCGAATCGGATTGAGCGCAACGGTGTCGCTCTCACCAAAGACAGCACAACACCTGTCGTCAATGATCACTGGTATTACAATGAAGCGACTCAGCTCTTGCAAGTCAAGCTTGCTTCAGCTCCCAACGACACGACCAACGTTCTCATCGCCTATTATTTCCTGTTCTACACAGGGACTCTTTTCCGCGCGATTGGTGAGAACCCTGAGCTTCCCACAAGCAACATTCGAAACTGGGAACCGCGACTGCTCAGTTACCCGACATTCGGACAGAGCTTTGAAAACATTTTGGCTGGTGTGTTCACGATATCGGAAACGAACGTGCAAATCATCAACCCGGACAGCGTCTTTCAGCAATACCTGACTGGTGATGACAGCTTTTACAATAAGCAAGTCGACATATGGATCTGTATCAGTGCGGTCGAAAATATTCAGAAGGTGTTCACAGGATCGATTCAGCAAATATCCATCACTACTGAAACAGTCAACCTTCGCTGTGTTGACTCATTCAACACGCTCAATCAGCCCGCGCTTATGGGTGACACACCGGATGAATGTTTCTTCAGGCGAAACCTCTCTAGCTTCCCTGACCTCGATCCACAGTTCCATGAAACTATCCTTCCTTATATCGTCGGATCATCGTCGCGATATAAGACTGCATCCTTTTCGACAACACTTCCGACTGCACCCGATCTTTTCAGGATCATCGAAGGCACACCCGCGCCTTGCACATCGTATGACACGACGATTTCTACCACGACAAATAGAACGTTTGGGACATGTCGCCTCAAGGGTGTTCCCGCGACTCAAGTCTTTGGGACTATCGTGAGACAGATCGCGACCCTGACGGGCTTTTCCTTCGCTCAGATCGATGATCTTGCCAACGTGGTAGTCGGTGATACCTTCTCTTGGACAGAGGCACTGACCACCTATCACGGCATCGTCAACTATGTGGGTGCATTCACCTATAGCGGATTGGCTTATAACATCATCTTCTCGGATCCTGATACACCATTCAATGTGGTATCAACGTTGCACCCATCCAAGAGCTTCGGTGTTCTCATTCAGTTCCCTGAAGGCACTGTGATCTATCCACGATACGGGCGCGACTACACGCTCAACACCATAACCACAAGCGGAGGAAACAATTATGTCGAGATCGAGTTTTCAGCAGGATTCGAAAGTCTATTCGCAGAGTTCGCAGGTCAGCCGCTCGACCCCAATGTGCATAGGGTGTTCTTTCGAGCGAGCAATTCGGTGGTTCAAACGCACGATGAAATCCTCAGCGAAATAATAGAGAAGGTCGGCCTTGTCGCTGAACCCGTTTCCTTCGCTCAGGCCTATACCGATTTGCCTGTCAATTGCAGGTTCCACATTCCGAACTATGACGAGCTTGACTACAAGTCGTATCTTGAGAACGTTCAAGACGTTTTGAAGAGTACTCTTGGATACCTCAAGATCAACAATGACTTCGAAGTGGAATATCACATACTCCAAACGCCATCGTCGACCGATGACCGCGACACGAGTCTCACCATTCAGGGCGGGACTTCTTGCGAAATTGAATACGCGGACATCACAACGACAATCATAGCGTTCAATCCTCACAATGATTCTCAGCAAGCTATCGATGACACGAACTCTCCATCAGAGACTAGGCAATCAACCAAGTCAGAACTCTTGCATGGCCTGGTCAACGTTGATCGCTTCCGGCATGTCCTTGAGGAAATCACCAGCAACATCGATCGGCACATTGCGATCAAGTCGAGCAGACGGGCTAGCTATAGCTTCCAAACTGCATCACAGGACATTGACACCGAACTCGGTGACGACCTTGAGCTATTGAACCCAATCATACTTGGTGGTTCGGCATCGGCTGATTTAAAAATTATGTCGATCGAAAAATCACCAGAAAAAATATCAATGCGTGCCACCGATTTGAAAGGACTATGAGTCATGGCAGGATCAGTTAAGAAACTACAGTTTTCAGAAGGGACTGACGTTGGCGCACCGACTGACTTGTCGCTCCAAACTTCCACATCGGTTATCAGTGCATATGCAGATGATGCAGCGTTCGTTACAGACAACGGTCCGGCCGCTGACGGTTCGGTATACCTGAACTCGACTCTTGGGAAGTTCCGCTATTTCCTCACAGCGTGGCGAAATGCTGTTCCTGAGAGTGATCTTGCCGATCCAACAAAGACTTTCTTGATCAACAACACCGGATCAGGAACCGGAACCTCGGCAACGCTGCTCTTTACAAATACATCGAACCGGGTGTTCACATTCCCGAACTTCTCAGGAACGATGGCAACGCTTGCGGGAACCGAGGCGCTATCGAACAAGGCGATTTCGGCATCGACTCTCAATGCAGTCACCATAACAAACGGGGTTCTTGATGTCACAGCGGCCGGGGCTTTGGCAATCGCTGGTTCTCTTGGTGCGAACAACCTCACGCTTGCTGGATCAAGCTCGACGGTCGTTATCCCTGGTGACCTCTTGGTTCAAGGCACTACGGTAACCGTCAACACCGACACACTCGAAGTTGAGGATCCTAATATCCTTCTCAACAGAGGTGGTCTTGACGCGACTGCTGAAGGCGCGGGACTTACCATTCAGCGCACCACAACGAACGGAAGTCTGGTCTTTCAGAACAGCCTTGCATCGAAGTGGAAGCTAGGCCTGATCGGTGCTGAAGTCGAAATCGTCGATGTCTCCACAGGACAGACGATCACCAATAAGCTTTTAGGTGCATCGAACCGATTCACGAATGAATCAGTGTTTACAGCGATCACCACACCATCTAACCCGACAGCGGGACAACTCAAGTTCTATCCTAAGGCCGATGGTTACTTCTATAGCTTGAACAGCTCAGGGGTTGAAACACAGATCGGTGCGGGTGCTGGTGGGTCCGGTGTGATCAACTATATCGCGAACGCTGATTTCGAAGCGACCGCGAACGGTGCGACACCAGCGAACTGGACTGCATACGCGGATGCAGCAGCGACAACACCTGTCGATGGCACAGGCGGTTCGCCCAATGCGGCCGTCACATTCCTTGCATCTTCCACAAGCCCACTTCGCGGGACAGTATCAGCCGTCTTTACTAAGGATGCGAACAACCGTCAAGGAACGGGCTGGTCATACCCTTTCACCATCGCTTCGCCTGACAAGGGTTATAAAGCTCAGGTCATGTTCGAACTCGATTCATCGGCCAACTATGTCGCTGGTGATATGGGTCTCTACGTTTATGATGTTACAAACTCGGTTCTGATCACACCATCGACAGCAGCAATACCTAAGCTCACGACTGGCAAGTTCGGTCCGACATTCGATCTGACGAGCGGAACCAGCTATCGCTTGATCCTTCACATTGCATCGACTAGCGCGCTTGCTTATACAATGAAGCTCGACAGCTTTATTTTGAATGCGAACCCGCTTGGTCAGGGTGCGGCTATCGGTCCTAAGAACTCGTTCACACCGACATTCAATAACGTATCAGTTACAAATAACGGGTCTTGGTGGCGAAGAGTTGGTGATGATGCGGAAATATATTTTGATGTTTCAGCAACAGGTGCATCAACAGGTGTAATATTCTTTAACCCCTCATCGACAGGAATAGCTGGCGCTGGCGTTGATCCGATTGATTATGGATTAATAGGATCGCGACAGTCTCTGGGATCAGGTGAATATCTTGCTGCAACAAATAACTATGCAATAATCTGTGCATATGGTGGCACAACGAATCAGTTCTCGTTCATAGTTAATGGGGCAGCTGCTCGCCTAGGAAACACGGCACCATCGGGCGATACCGTTACGACGAACGGAAGAATATCAGCGCGCATCACAGTCCCAATTGCGATCTGGTCCGGTTCCGGAACGCTTAACCTAGGCGCGGGTGCGAACGTAGAATATGCGTCTAACTCTAACGCAACGAACACCGCCACAGACACAACCAGCTTCGCCTATGGACCAGCAGGTTCCAACATACCAAACGGATCAGTGGGCACAGCCTATGTGCGTGGAGTTCAATTCGCCACAGCCGCCGGAGCAACAGCAGCATACAAGGTTGAAGTTTCCACCAACGGAACTGATTGGCTTGAGGCGGATGAGCGTTTTGGTGCTAGGGTCGCTCAAGGAACGAACAACTATGGAATTCTAGTAATTGTCACTTCCCCAACAACTGCACAGGTTGAATTTGCGATTGGCGGGGTTCAACCAAACAACACGACTTATGCGGGTAACTCGACAACGGCATGGTCTGCATTTGCAGGATTTAAATGGAGATTGGTTCGTTACAACCCATCCGCACTAGTAGGCTTCGGTCAATCAACACCAACAGAAAGCGGTCTAGTAAAAGGATATGTTCCTTCTCAAAGAAACCGCGTATTTTCAACATCAAGCTCATACGCAATCCTCGATCTTGATGGTTACGAAACGATTCTCTTGACGACCGGTGCAAGCACACTGACATCAACGCTTCCAAACCCGGCAAATAATGCCGGTCGCAGATTGATGATCAAGAAGGTTGATGCCGGTGCGGGAACTGTAACGGTTACTAGGTTCGCTTCGGAGACCATCGAGGGAGCTTCCTCTAATATAATACTAGCCAACCGATTCAATCACATAACCTTGATATGTGATGGAACGAACTGGATCATTGAAAGTGTTTTCGAATCGACATTCCTGAACTCAACAAACTTCACATTCGGAAACGTATCAGGTCAACCTGCATCGGGCGTTCTAAGATTCTCGAGAAGTGGGTCAATAGTCACCATCGCTCTAAACTTCTCCTCTGTGACAGCAGCGGGAACCGGACCGATTACAATCAATTATGGTGCTGTCCCTGCTCTGGCAAGATACCTTCCAACGGTTCAGCAATTTGTCGCTGGTGGTTATGGAGCTGGTTCGCCAACAGGATACCCAAGTTCAATAAGCGTAAGTACAGCCGGTGTGTTGAGTATCTACAAGGATAACACTGCAAACTTCACAGCGGGGAATACGCTAACAAGTCCGACGAACTATCTGACCTTATCATTCCTAGTAGATTAAATTGAGAGGCCTTCGGGCCTCTCCTTTATTGTGGAGACATTATGTCCGCGAAGAAACTTGGCTGGATTGCAGACTTGCCCGACCACCGTGACCTAAGGCTATTTCAAACCGCACTTCGCACATTGCCCGATGCACACGATTTGAAAGTGCCATTCATTTACGACCAGGGCGAACTCGGATCCTGCACCGCTCAGGCGACCTGTGCAGCGATTCAATACCTCGAGCTGAAGCAAGATGGCGATGCACCCATTCCTTCGCGCCTGTCGCTCTATTACATGACCAGGCGGGAAATGGGAACCACCGATCACGACTCAGGTGCATCCATTCGGGGTGTGATCAAGGCCGCAGCTAAGCATGGAGTCTGTCGGGAAACGCTCTGGCCTTACGACACTTCGCGCTTCAAGGAAAAGCCAAGCTCCAAGGCCATCCTCGAGGCGACGAATCACCGCCTATCATCAACCGCCTATGCACGCGTTGGCCAAAATCTGTATCAAATGAAGAGCGTTCTTCATCAAGGACACCCGATTGTTTTTGGCTTCAGCGTGCCTGAGTCCTTCATGGGTTCGAAGGTCAAGCGCACCGGTATCATGGATATGCCCAAAGACGATGAGAAAATAGTGGGCGGTCACTGTTCACTGGTGATAGGCTATGACGACAAACGCAAGGCATTCTTAGTTCAGAACTCATGGGGTCACCATTGGGGTATTCTTGGAAAATGGTGGTTCCCGTACGATGCCATGCTTAACAATGACCTATGCGATGATTTTTGGTGCATCTATAAGGTCAAGCCACTCACTTAAGGGTTTCAGATGAGGAAGTCACGTTCGGAACACAGGCTATCGAAAAGACCAGTCTATAAAGTTTGGTCATCCATGAGGCGCATGTGCCTGAAGCCGGAAGATAGTCGCTATCACAATTTCGGTGGCAAGGGCATAGGCATCTGTGGGCGATGGGAAAAGTTCGAAAACTTTTTCATCGACCTTGGCGACAAGCCTGAAGGCATGACCCTTTCACGTCACGATGAGACAAAAAACTTCGAACCAGGAAACTGTTATTGGTCACCAAGAAAAGGGAAGATCTGCAATAACCGGGCTCGTCACACCATCAAACATGAAGGGCGTGAGTTAACCATTCCGGGTTGGTCAAAACTTCTAGGGATCAAGATACCGACGATTCGGTATAGAATAGCCAAAGGAAAAACCACAGCAGAAATCTTGAGGCCTATGACACCGCGCTGAGTCGGGAAGCGTGGCCTCATTCAATGGGGGTCCGTTCATGGCTGACAACTATCGCGCGAAATATGTCGTCTATCTTGAAATCGTCGCAATGGAGCATGGCGTTGACCCTCGTATGGTTGACGCCATCATTCACATTGAGTCCAATTGGAACCCTTGGGCGGTCCGCTATGAAACCAATTGGAAGTATTTCGACCGCGCAACAGAACACGCACGCGCGCTCGGTCTTAGCCTTCAGACTGAAATGAACTGTCAGAAACAATCGTATGGTCTAGGTCAGATCATGGGTGGGACAGCTCGGTCGATGGGTTACAAAGATCACCTAACCAAGCTCGTCATACCTGAAAAGAACATTGAGCTTATGGTCATAATTTTGGCTAAGCTCAAAAAGAAGTATACCGTGATGGATGACATCGCTTCCGCTTACAACGCGGGTTTCGCGAACAAGATCAGCCCAAACTATTACGTGAATCAGGACTATGTTGAGAAGTTCCGCGCGGCTTACAAGGGTCTTGAAAACGAATGGAAATGAAATAAGACCTGTCCGCAAATAGCGATCTGGCTTATAATGAAGCTCTCAAAATCACATTCATATTCATCGCGGAGTTACCAATGACAGGTATCAAAGAGACATCTGAAGTCATCGACGCGCTCAAGGTTCTAGTCACTCAAGGCAAGGCAATCTATGATGACGGCAAGGTCGGACTCGATGACATCAAAAAACTGATGCCCGCGTTTGAAGCTCTGAAGAAGGCCAAAGAAGGCGCTTCACTGATTCCCGCTGAGCTGAAGGATTTGGATGGTGATGAACTTGCAGAGCTGTTGATGGGACTCGTTGAAGTTGGAATGATGTCATATGACGCTTTGTTGATGGCGCCAAAATAAATTTGAGGCTTTAGAAAATAGTGGACAAGGAAACGAGAGATGAACTCATCGGCAGAGCTATTATGGTGGTGGCTGGGGTGGTTTCTCGCGTCGTTTGGCATTTGGTCACTCGAGCGTTTGGAAAAACGAAAAACAAGAAAGAAGAGGATTGAAGCATGAAGTATTTGGATCTTATTTTCTTCTCGGTGATTTTCCTGGCTTCGTTTTTCGCGCGCACAGCGATGGCTGATGTATCAGGCGCGGCCGTAACATGGTCAGCTAAGGCGAACCCCGGCTTGATCAATATCAATGCTGAAGGTGGAACGGCATCCGGATCTTGGGCAATCAAGAATGGAATGGGTTCCGGAAAATTCGATTGCGTGCTTGCCGATTTCAAGACGGGCATCGACCTTCGCGATGAGCATATGAAAGACAAATATTTGGAAACCAAGAAGTTTCCTAAAGCGACATTGGTCGTTGATCCGGTCAAGATCAGTGAAAATTTCGAGTGGTCTGGGAAGCTGACGCTGAAGGGGGTGACCAAGCCTGTCAAGGGCACGGCATCAATTTCGGGTGGCGAACTCAAGGCTGAGTTCATTGTGAACATTGAGGACTTCCCAAGCCTCAAGGTTCCTTCATACCTTGGTGTTACTATGGCCAAAACGGTCACAGTCAACGTATCAGGGAAAATCTAAAGGATCCCTAATGCGTTCGTCTTTGTTCTGGTTCTTTCTTGCAATCGCGGCCTGTGACGCCAAGCCTGTCCTGGCCTTCCCTGAAAACATTAGACACGGTTACCTGAGCTGCTCAGCTTGTCACATCGCTCCCTCGGGGGGTGGTGTGACAACCGCGTACGGTCGTGCTCAGTCAGCAGCGTTCATGTCGAGCTTCAGTTACAAGGGAATGGAACAGCCTGACTATGGTCTATTCCTGAAAGAGCTTCCCTCATGGTTGGCTCTCGGTGGCGACACTCGTTATGCAAATGTGTCGATCAAGGGAAAAGATTATAAGGCGACTCGGAAGTTCCTTATGCAACAGGACTATGAAATCGCGGTCACTCCCATTCCGGGGGTTACCATCGCTGCTTCAGGCGGGTTCTACGGTGAGAAAAGAGAACTCGAATATAGACGAAACTATTTGAAGCTTCAGCTCTCGGATAACCTGACCTTCAGAGCTGGTCGCTTCACACCCACATACGGCATCGTTTTCCCTGATCACAGGCTTCCGACTCGATCGGCCTTAGGATTGGGTCAGGGCGATGAAACATTCAACACAGAGGCATCCTTAGCCTTCGAACACGCTGAGCTTTTTGTCACGGGGGTGTTCGGCAATCATTCGACTCTCGAACTTGGTGAGTCAGAATCATACAAGGTCACTTCCGATATGGTTGGCATAGTCTCAAGAGCTTCCCTTTACTTGGGAAAAACCACCGTCATAGGCGTGAGTGGAATGAGGCTTAGCTCAGATGAAACGTATCGTCGCGCGCTTGGCGCCTTTATGATGACCGGCATAAATGATAACATATATGTCATGGCTGAAATTGACGCGAAAGAAGAAGATGAAGTCAGGACCAATGTGGCGACTTGGAAGCTCGGTTGGGAACTCTTCAGAGGCTTCCACACGAGCCTGGTCGGTGATGTGAACGACAAGACGGTCACGCACGGACTTCAATGGCAATGGCTTCCCTTCCCTCACTGGGAAATCCTTGCTGAGCTTAAGCGTTCCAAGATCGAAGATGAAGAGCTGAATACCAGTCTGCTCATGTTTCACTATTACTTATAGGGGTTGACGATGGCTTGCCCGGAACACCGAGATTTGAACGCGAAACTATGGTTGGCCGCGATCATGCTTTTCATGGCCGGACTGATCACTGTCATCAACTATTCAGGTGGGTGCAGCGTGCAGAAAAGGGAAACGAAGGAAGCCGTCTTGGGCTTCCCAAGTGAGGATCCACCACCACTTTCAAATCCATCGGGCGATTTCATTCCGCTCGACTGGACCGAGCAGATGATGGTCGATCATGCCCTTGGCTTGCCCGCTGAAGCTGACCGGCTTGCGGCCTTTTATTTCGATGCCTGTAACCTTGCGAACCAAGGCGCGGACATGGATATGGTTGAGCAGGGCATCAATAAAGGCATCAACCTATTATCGAAATCAGCGAATCTTGTGAGAGTGACCAAACTGAAAGATGAAAGTAAATATCCTGGTGTGGCGTGTGTCTTTGCTGCTGATCAGCTCGACTATCGGATCAGCAATCGCGAATACCGGGAAGTCATCGAGAAGAACCTTCAGCTTCAATTTGAAACTCAGACTGTCCGAGGGCAACAACTCAAGGCACTGACTCAGAAAAAGAAGCCTTACGTTTTCGCTGAAGACTTTTTCCTGACCCTTTTCGAAGCCGATGCGATCGCCTCAAAGAAGTGTGCGGTTTACTGTGACATCACCGATCAGCCTCTTGGCATTGCCGAGTTCTTCAACGTGCTCGGGGTCAACGTGCAAAAAGAGTTCGATGACTCAAGAGCTGTCCTTGCTGCATTCAACACGAGTCAGATCGCATTCAAGAAGGATCGACTGGTGCAGGTCATCGAAACAGCCGATGGTTGGTGTATGTCGACAGAGGACTCAAGCCTGGCAAATCAAGAGAGTTTTCAGAACACTCCATTCCCTAAAGAGGCAGCGATCATAAAGGGTGTGCAGCTCAGCAACAGGATCTTCGTTCCGCAAGCTCAAGAGCATATTTGCACCAAGAAGAACAAGCTTCAGGGCATCTTCCGTTTGAACGGTGGCGACTTCAACGCGGCCGATGCAGCACCGAATGATGTGGTGGGTCAGCCCGACTTCGCTCAGGTGGATCCGACCATCCGTTTGGGCGACTGCTCAAATTGTCATCACGGTTCACCCGGGAACCCATTCACAGATCAGGCGGGTTCGTTCATTGCAGCGAACACCAATTTCAGTCCGGATGAAAAGAATCTTGGGAAGGTGTTCTTCAAGGCAAGCAAGATGCAGAAAGCCCTTCAGGCGATCAACGACATGGAGCGCGAATCTTATGCGAAGCTCGGCATCACGGCAACGGTCGACCCGCTGAACACCGCACTGATCCGAGTCCTAAGGTCAGCCCAATCGGCCGAGCAGGTAGCGGGTTACGCATCGATGCCTGTGCCTGAGTTCCTTGAAGCTCTAAGGGCGGCGCCTCTCAGCTCGCAAAATTTGGGCAATCTTCTCAATGGTGGAACCGTGTCTGTCGGCACATTGAAGGATGCATTTCCGACATTAGTGCTTGAATTAAGGCTTTATGATGACCCGGAACTATAATTCATCGATGAATAAAACATTGGAGGCCTTGATAGACATGCATTTCATAAACTCGATCGTCGTTCTGCTCTGCATCGTGATTCTTCAATCGTGCGGTTCAGACAAACCAGAGGAAGCCGCTGCACCAGCTCCAAGCGGTCCGGTCGTTGATATCCCTGCTGGTGACAAAATTTCCTATCAACAGATGCAGACCCACATCGTCGGGTATTGCCAGAGCTGTCATGCGAACGATCCGTTCGTCAAGTCAGAGGCACAGCTACGCTCGAGCGCGGCTAAGCTCAGGCTATCAAATAAGACGATGCCACCGAGTTTCGCGCCCAAGAAACTACCAGACAATATCCGGACTCAGATGATAGGATTCTTTTAACGAGTGATTTCGAGAGAGAGTAATAGGGAAGTGAGGGCGGTCAACATCAATGCGATGTTGACCGTTTGTTTATTTGCGGGTCTTGGACTTGGCTTTTTTCGGCTTAGCGGATTTGATCGAACGGACTTTTGCTTTCGCGACCTTCTCGGTCACAGCTTCAGCCGCGTCCTGAGTGTGGTCAGGGAATAGCTCAGGGTTGACCAACTCGGGAACCGGATCCGGAACAACTGCACCTGCGTTGTAACCGAGGAAGCACAACGCCCACACTTGATGCAAGAGACGTTGAGACTCTTGACGCTCACGGCTGGTCGGTGCGAAGTGAGCTATGATCAGGCGCTCTGTCGATTGGAGCTGAGCTAGCATGTGATCGCTCTTCTCTTGAAGCTGCTGTGGAGTATGGGACATAGTGGGACTGGGTTGTGACATTGAGAGTCTCCTTTAGGATTTTGCTGAACATATTGATTGCGCGTATCTGGCCTTCGCATACACCGGCATCATAGTTCCAGTTCTTAGATCTATCCAATTTTCCGACCTGATCATAGGTATATTTTTCATATTCTCTTAGCCTATCTTCAATGTCGTGAATCACTTTAATCATACGCCCGCCTTCAATCATGCCTTGGTTTGTTCCGCGCTAAGCTTGTCTCTCTTGTCCTTTACAGCCTTAATAGCCGCATTGATCGAGCTGGCAATCATATCCTTCCCATGAAGAATCGCAGAAATTTCCACGTAATAGTCTTTCGGGACATTCATCGATGTCAAGGCCGCGTCGAGTCGATCCATGTGTCCATCATCTTCCATGTTGAAGAACTCTGGTTTCACACTTTCGGGAACAGGACCTTTGGGCTTGGGGCCTTGCTGTTGGTTCTTCCCTTGAATCTGTTGCGGACCTTGTTGCTTAGCAGCAGCAGCGTTGCCATCATCATCCTCTGGAGCGATACCAAGAATTGCCATGTAAGCATACCTACGAGCATAGGTGACCGCGCTCCCTGCTGATTGAGGATCATGCTTCACAGGCCTCAATATGAAGTTGGATGAAAGGTATTGCCCTGAGACGTGGATCAAGAGCGTGGTGATACCGAGAGCGTCACCAAGATTGAAAGGATGCTGCATCACAGCGAGTTCGTGCTTCGCAAGATGTTCACGGCAAGCCGTCATAGCAGCAGCAAGGTCAGCGTAGGTGGATTTGAAATGTGGGTTGTCTTTGTTCTTCTCGACATTGCCAACATCACCCGAGAACTTCACGAACGCGGCCAACAGCTCTGTGCCTGACTTGCTGAAGTCAATTTCAGGAATATTCATTTTGCCAACTCTCCTGCTTTCTCGAGCGAATCTTGATTGGCTTCCACATAAGTCTCAAGCAACGTGATGACCAGTGGCGTTAACTTTTCTTTCTTCATAGTGGTTATGACCAAGAGCTTCGTTCTAAGCTCCTCTGGTATGTCGAAACTCATTCTAGTTTTGTGTTCCATGTTTTCCTCAAATGTGGGAATGATGGAACCATCAATACATGGTTGCTTAATTCTCGGCAAACTTTTTCCGAACGGAGGATCAAATTTTGGGTCACAACTTGGCACATCATAAAATCAGGTCAAAGATGGTGGATGATCAAATTGAAGCACTATTCAAAGAGGGAATGAGGCTCATTCAGATAGCGCGAACCGTTCCAATCGGTGAACGCTGTGTCCGTAACTGTCTGAAAGAACGCGGCCTATACAATCCTCGAAAGACAATAGCCCCCACAACGCCTTGCATTCACTATGACGGTGTGAATGAGAGGGATGCCAGAGCTATGTCGACAAACTAAACCTTCAGGGGACAGTGCTATCCCGGATTCCATCGGGACAACTCGTGTGCAAATCGGCAGTCAAACGTACAAAGAATGCCCGGCCTTCCAGCCTACACTGATCCTGAAAACCTCGCGTGCGTCATACGTGAATCATGGGCTGACTTAGTGCTGAGGTGGGGGATTGAGGACTACGTTTCCTCGAGCCAACGCCTTCATCTAGGCCATGTTCCAACGCGCTCACACCGCTCATGTTTGAAGAACTCTTTTGCGTTTAAGGGAGTTCTCTATCTTTCCCTGTAAGACTTGGGGGGAAAGTTACCAAGGGAAACCATAGTTTGTTACGAGATTGGCTAAGTCCGCTCGTTTCGGTGAAGAGTTCGGAAAGATTTTGCTTGCGGTCAATGCTTAGGTGGTGCATTAAAAGGCAAGAAGAGGTTTCCAAAACGCCTCGACGAAAAAATAGAAACCCCTAAGATCCTTGAGCGGTGATAATGGGGTTTTTTATTTCTACCGATTTCTTGCACTTCTTTCAGAGCAATTCCAAGCAAAAAAATAATCATAGAAAAATAGACGGCTTAGACTGGATAGCCACGGCTCATTGGAGCGTGGCCTTTCGGCTCGTCAAAATATACCCGGCACATTTCGGTTTAATTTTTCCGAGTTGAGATATAGACTCGGAAAAATCTTTACGAACCCCGAGGTGCATCTTGATTCGAATCTTCGGATTGATCATCGCTAGCAATCATGAATTGCAACATCTTAAGGCGCTCTCTTACGCCAAGGGTCACATGGATGGTGCCGACCAATCTTTCGCAATCTTTGGTCTGCAAGCTCCGGGCACGTTCAAGACGGCCGATAAACGAAGGGCTGACATTATCGCAAGCCAGATGTGTGACAACCCGCCACCCGCGCCATTGAGGAAACAGGATTGAGAATCTTCAATTACGAGCTGATTCACAGGGACCGCTATAACAAGCTCTGTCGCGCTTATGAACTTCAGTTAAGGGCGAACCAAGCTAAGACATGGTTTCGCTTCCACAGGACTCTTCTCGCGCCTCTGTGGGACTTCATTTTCGATGTCCCTGGTCCGTATCAGCAAGCGCATCAGGCAAGAGACAGCTTCCAAGCCAGATTGAAACAGTTGGTGGACAAATGAACGGTGTGATTGAAGAGCGATCTGAAATCTTTCACGCTATGCTGTGTCATTCATGCGAAGGCGTTCAGCAGTTTGAGAAGATTTACATCACCGCAAAAGAACTTCCAACCAGTGCTCTTTCGACTTTCTGGGTCATGGAATGCCTTAAATGTGGGAGTCGAGTTTGAACAGCAAGGTCAATGCAACACAGGCGGTCAGAAACTTTCACACCGCACTGGTCAATCAGATCGAGCGGGCAAGGGCGATGGGTGGTCAGCCAACTATCACCGCGCTATGTGAGCTGTCCGGGAAGAATGTGACCTTCCTAAGCAGACTGGTCGAAAACATGACCGAGGAAGAACTGTTGGTTCTCAAAGATCAGCTCTTCTCGGTGGGCATCCAATCAAGGGCGCTTGAATCAAGGCTTGAGGACTTCAAGACCGCGCCCAAGCTCAAGACTGAAGAACCGGGGGTTATGCTCATTAAGACCATAACCAGTGAGCATAAATGCCTCAGAGCGATACAGGCGATCTTCACTGTCCTGAAAGATCTTGATAGCAGCGAACGGCATCGGGTCATGGCAACGATTGAAAAGTTCTATACCCCAACAGCCGAGGTCAGCTTATGTCAGTCAGCTTCAGGAAACGCTTCATGATCATGTGGGATCTTTTCTTTAGGACCAAGGCAATAAGATGGTGTACGAACAGCATTGTATTTTTCCCTAAGCGTCTTATGAAGCCTGAAAACGGTGAGGAAGATGTTGAAATACACTGTGAGGATTGCAAGATCATCACGATCCTTAAGGCGAAAGATTTCGTCTCGATGGCAAAATTGAAGGCCGACTATCCATGCAAACAGTTTCAAATAAAGGGAAGCTTATGAATAAAACTCTCATCGCTCTTAGTTTTTTGATTTCAACTCAAGGAAGTGCGGTCACGAATCTGTGCGCTGGTCAGCCCGCGAATACATTTTTCTGCATCGACGATACCAATATGCTGCATTGCACGGGTGGCGATGGCTTCGTTGCGAAGTTCTGTAAAGACCAGCAGGGCAAGCCCGCAGCGATCTGTGTGACTCAGAACCCCGCGAACAGCAATCCATGCGTGGGCAAGGGATCGCTGCACCAGCACCAGCTCCAAGCCCTGTGGTGGTTCCCATCGTGATACCTCCGATCATAGGAAGCACACCATCGGCCTGTGTGGGCGGTCCTCGCTTCGATCCAGCGGGAACTAAGAACGTTGGCAACGGCAAGGGTATTCAGTTCATAGGTGGGCAATGCGAAAGCGCTGCGGACTGTGCCAGCAATTGTTGCGCACTTCCTTGTGGTATTTGCAGCGGACCAGGCGCACAGTTTCAGAACGGAAAACAAGGTTGTGGATTCCCAAAATGACCGAATCGATTCACAAGAAAACCCAAGAAGAGGAAGAGGTCGCTATTCGAGGCCTGTTGCGTGCTTGCCGTAATTGGTGGGATCTTAAGACACAAGACAACATCAAAGAATTGAAGCTCGCAATCATGGCCTGTGATGGTATTCCTCACGAGGAACCCGAATGAAAGAACTGACCCCCTGGGAGCTAGTGCTATGGTATGTCGCGCTCTTCACGTTCTGGGTCTGTTTAGTCCTTGGCTTTATTTGTCTGCTGATTCGATTCAGTATGGAGTTCGATTTATGAGCGATCTATTCCCAAGCGAAACGAAATACGTGATGACGTTCGTGGTCCTGTTTTGGATCGCTTTCTTTTTTGGAATGGGTTTTCTTGCTGCTAAGTTTTTTTGGTGATCATTGTGAAGAGACGGTGTGGGAAGCTGGGAAGCTGGTTTAGGCTGAATGCGTAAGCCCTATTCTGATCCCTGGAGACACGCTGAGAGTGGCAAACCCCGAACGTATTGCACTAGTAGGCTCGGATGTGCTCAATACGCAAGCTATGCAATGGCTGGAGTAGCGGCCAGCTCTCTTCACAATGTTCACATGGAGTTTGTTTTATGAAATACGATCGACCTAAGCACGACATGGAAGGCTGTGCGGGAATGATCTGGGCGGTTTTAATCGTCTTCATTCTTTGGCTCTTGTTCATGTGGGGTTTTATAAATTGGCCAGAGTGAAGAGCGCGCCTATTGCAATTTCATTAATTTTGATGCAATCGCTCTCAACCTTAGGTGGCGCTCTTCACTGTGATCAATGACATTAAGGATCAATATGTCGACCATCAACGCTATCGCAAAAGTCTGTCATGAAGTGAATCGCGCTTATTGTGAGGCGACAGGCGACAACTCTCAACCGCACTGGGACAACGCACCCACATGGCAACGTGAGTCGGCTTGCAAGGGTGTTCAGTTCCGATTGGATAACCCCGGATGCACTGCACAGGATCTTCATGAGTCTTGGCTGAGAAACAAATCCGAGGAAGGTTGGGTTTATGCCGAGCATAAGAACCCCGAGCGAAGGGAGCACCCGGACATGGTTCCATACGATCAACTATCGGAACATAGCAAGGTCAAGGATCATCTTTTCGCTGCTGTTATCTCGGCAATGACATGAATCAAAAAGAAAAAGACATCATTCTTCACGCATCGGGGTTGTCGCGTGGGAACAGTCAGTATCGAAATCATTACTGCTGTCCTGCTGAAGATGAGACGTTGAACTTGCTAGTCGCTCAAGGCTATTTCACAGGCCCTCATAAGACGGCATACCTTCCGCACCTCGAAGCCTTCTTTTTCCTCACGGCTGAAGGCATACACGAAGCGTGGTCGCTCAAGAAGGAAATGAACAATGTGGAAGCCGATTAGCCAATACCAATGCAAGGACTATGACGAGGGCAAGGAAGTCCTGCTGTGGTCTGAGAAGGATGGTATGCGGATCGGGTGTGGGTCGCGCTATCACATCATGGAAGATTCAGAAGGTAGCGAAGAGACATATTTTGCTTCTGGTGAGTGGAACATCAAACCAACCCACTTCGCTGATCTCCCCCTAGCACCGTTCAAGGATCGCCCGCGCGTATGCCTTGATCGGCTTCAGATCGCCACACTGATGCATAAGGCCAGAGTCTGTCATAGCGTTGATGAGCTTTCAGTGACGCTCGATTTACTGTTCGAAGGGAAATAGAATGAAGAATGCGGTGAACAATGACTAAGACTCCATACATCCCAAAGAAACACTGGCGACAGAAAATCGAAATGGTTCCCGGCCTTAAGAGAAGTAGACCAGCTTGCCGAATGAACTCGACAAACTACTTCGATTCGATCGAGGAAGTAAACTGTCAGCTCTGTCTCAAGCTCTTCGATGATCAGGTCAGGGCGGTCACTCAATCACGAAAGGTTGAAGATGGAAGATTTGTCGATTAAAGTTCCTCACACATACACATTAAAAGATCTAGTTGAGGCATGTGAACGCCACATAGAATGTGATGGGTATGAGGACTTATGTAATCTTGAGGTTGATGCGATTCTCGATATTTTGAAGGGCATCAGCAATGAAATCTAAAAACGCCACCGGCTTCAAGTCAGTCTATCGATCTTCGCCTGAAGGCAAGACATATGAATATAGGTTTATGCATAAGGGAAAGAGGTATCGTCGAGGCGGTTTTGCCACAGCCGTCAAGGCCTCCGCTGCTTATGTGAAAGCTCATAAGGCTGTTTTTCAAAAATCGTTCGGGAGTAAAATCGCATGAATATAGAATTGATCAACATCGAATCTTTGATTCCATATGACAAGAATCCTCGAAATAACCAAAAGGCTGTTCCAGAGGTTATGAAATCGCTCAAGAAATTTGGTTTCCGGCAACCAATCGTTGTTGATAAAGACATGATTGTGGTTGTGGGACATACCAGATTGATAGCTGCAAAAAAGCTCGGTTTGAGGAAAGTTCCTGTGCATATTGCTTCAGATATGACAGAAGCAGAAGCCAAAGCCTATAGATTAATGGATAACCGGACATCCGATCACGCTGAATGGGACAAGAATCTACTAATAGGCGAGTTGGACGATTTGCTGCTTGAGGATGCCACTCTCGATATGGAGTTTTTGGGTTTCATCAATTTCGATTTGCTTGAATCCAAACCCGAAAAGGAAGAAAAGACCAAAAGCATTGACGAGCCTAAACAAGAATTTCTGGTCGTCGTCGAATGCCTTGACGAGAATGAGCAGGAACAGGTTTTCAAGGATCTACAGGAGCAAGGACGGATATGCAAAATATTGTAGTTCATTTGCAATCTGAGGTATCTAACAGTTTTCGCTGCCAGAAGGCCGCTAACAGCCTTGATATTGATACCTCGAAAAAGTCAGTGCACCATCTTGAAATTGGTGTCGATCTGGTCAAACCTTTCAACGTGGGCTTGATTCTGGGCGCTTCAGGTAGTGGCAAGACAACTCTTGCTAAGAAGCTTTTTGGTGACGATTGCTTTGAGGTTGCGATTGACCTAGCCAAGCCCATTATTGATCAGTTCCCCGATGATTGGTCTTACGACGATTGCGCGACAGCCTTAGCAGGCATGGGGCTTACGGCGGTCCCTTGCTGGATCAGGCCCGCATATACCCTATCCAACGGGCAGCGAGCCAGGGCAGAAGCCGCTCTTCTTTTGGCAGCTTCAACGCGAGACGTGATCGTGATCGATGAATGGACGTCTGTTGTCGATAGGACGGTCGCAAAAGTGATGTCTCATTGCCTTCAGAAATATGCGCGGCGCACCGGTAAGAAGATTATGGTGATCTCGTGTCATTACGATGTCGTCGAATGGCTCAATCCAGATTTCATATCCGACTGCAATTTACAGCAGTACACCGATAGGAGGGCCATGGTCGGTACGTTTGAACGTACTGACCAGCTTAGGCTCGACGTTCGTCAGGTCGACCGGAAATCATGGAAGTATTTTAGCAAGTATCATTATCTAAGTGACAACCTGCCGGCCGGTAAGATCTATACATATGGCCTCTTTGATGGCGAGAACCAGATCGGTTTTCAATGCTTCGCGGCATACATCCCTGGGAATCAAGTGACTTTCTTTTCTAATAGAACGGTGATTCATCCTGATTATGCCGGTCTTGGTCTTGGCATTCACTTGATCAATGAAACAAGCAAGGACGTTGTGAGAAAAGGACTCAAGGTCAAAGCTAAATTTTCGTCAATACCAGTTTATAAGGCAATGATTAGACAAAAATACTGGATATGTACCGAAGTTTCCACGCCAATAGAAAAAGGAAAGATGGGCAGCTTGAAAGGTAATAGTGGACGGCAGAGAGTGGCCGCAGTCAGATCAAAGGTCAAATGTTTTCATTTTGATTTCATTTGGAAAGCTTAAAAAAAGGGTCTGATGACCCTGATTTATCATTTCTTCAACCAAGAAATAGGTTCATAGATTTCAATTCTAAATATTTTTTCCGTACCGAAGAATGATGGATCAACGCCTTTCAGATTGTTCTTGATCAATTTTATATTTTTTATCTTACAGGTTAATCTCTCAGGCTTCTGATAATGCAATGTCAGAGTTTTAAATTCTGATTTCCTTTGAAAAATCTTCCTGTAAAAATCCGAATCAGACCGATATTCGTATTTTTTCGATCCATTCGCTATAGCGTCAAAATAAACCTTTTTGATTCTTAGCGTCAAATTCACGCGAAAAACTCCATTTTAAGTCGTAGTTAGAAATTGCGTAACGTCCGGATATCATGGATATATTATATTATTATTTAACCAGAAAATCGACTGTTTTTAGCCTCTATAAAACACGAGGAAATCGCATGAATCCCCAATCAATTTGCCCGTGATTTTTGCTTATAAATGATGGGACGTAATGCTATGGTTTCATCAAAAGTTCTAATAGGGGATTCAAATGGATAAAGAATTGAAGGCGATGAGCAGTATTTTGAAAACGCTCTCAGATTTTGACAATGAAACAAGATACCGGATATGGGGCTGGATCGATACGAAAGTTAAGGAAATGAACTTGACCGCTATCGTCGATAAAGAGATTCCAGCACCTGATAATATGGCGTCGAACTAAACCTTTCTGATATGATACAAGAAGCATTAAAATAAATGGGGTGCTTCTTGGCAAAGAAAAAAGGCGATTCTGCTAGGAAGCAGGGTCGCCCAAAACTCAAATTAACTCCTGAACAATTGGTTATAGCGACCAGACTCGCTGGCATCGGCTGCACTATCAAGCAGATAGCTCACGTTCTTGATGTCTCTCAATCGACTTTAGATAGGCGAATAGCCGAAGATCCTAAGGTTTCTGACGCTCTGGATAAGGGTAGGGCCTTGGCTGCCTCCAAAGTGATGAATGCCGCTTTCAATATGGCTATCTCCGAAAAAAACCCTTACATGACTACCTTTTGGCTGAGATGTAGACTCGGATGGACGGAACCCAAGGATGAAACCCCTGGCGATGACCCATTCAATATGAATTATTCGAGACCATCTAGGGACGTTGGATGAACTCGGAACCCTTTTTCACAAAGTTCAGCCCCGATGTGATTCCTTATCAGCGGGCGGTTTGTGATCTAATCGATCAATTTGATTTTACGGAAGGTAACCTGGAAATTTTACTTTCCGGGTCGTTTGGTTCTGCAAAATCAACTCTAATGGCTCATTTGCTCATCAGGCATTGCGTGGAGTTCCCAGGTGCCAGGGTCTGCATCGCTCGCCGTTCCTTGCCGGACTTAAAGAGAACCATATGGAAAGAGGTTCTCGAGCACATGGAAGAGGATTTCATTGAGAGGAAGCATTATCGGATCAACCGCACGTCCAACACGATCCGATTTGCCAATGGTTCTGAAATCATAACTGCGACATGGGCGGATAGGCGGTATAAGAAATTTCGGTCTCTTAAGCTTTCGATGGTTATCATTGAGGAGATCGTTGAAAATGATGAACAGGATATCGAAGCTTTCAAGCAGCTCAAGGCGCGTATGAGGCGATTGCCACATGTGCCTGAGAATATCCTAATAGCCGCGACCAACCCCGACTCGCCCGCTCACTGGGTGTGGAAATACTTCATTGAACCGAACTCAAACGGTTCAAACCACAGATTCAGATACGTGTTCTATTCCCGCACAGAGCTGAACCCCTTCCTTGACCCGAGCTATGTTCGACAGCTTAGAGAAGATATGTCGCCCAAGGAAGCCGAACGCTACCTTGACGGTCAATGGAATGAGCTGAAGGGCGAGGTCATATATTATGAATATGATTCGAATGCCCAATACCTTAAGACTGTCGAATATAAAATCGATCCGGTCTATCAGGTTGGCCTAGCGTTCGACTTCAACATTGCAGACGGCAAGCCCATGTCGATGATCATGTTCCAATATATCAATGACACCTTTCACTTCTTTGGTGAGACGGTCATCCAAGGCGCGCGCACTGCTCAGATCATGGAAGATCTTGACGGCCGTGATCTTCTCATCAAAGGCCTTCAATACCTGATAACAGGCGATGCAGCAGGGAAGCATAAGGATACCCGGTCGACCAGGTCCGATTATGACATCATCATGAAAGAACTGTCCGATCGGAATATAAATTACGTTTATGGGGTTCCACCATCCAACCCACCTTTGAGGACCAGGCACAATAAGGTCAACAGCTATTGCTTGAATGCGCTCGGGCATCGTCGACTGTTTATTTACAACGGATGCCCGGTAGCAGATGAAGGTATGAGGTTGGTCAAACTGAAGGAAGGTGGAAGCTATATTGAAGATGACTCCAAGGCTTACCAGCATATTACAACCGCTATAGGTTATGCTATACTCTTCAGCATAAATAAGACGAGTCGACAGCAGTCAACAACAATCCTATGAACCAGGGGTGCAGGGCATGATGTTAACACCGGATCATGTGCAATCAATAGTCATCGAAAACACGCAATACTTGCACATGAATGCTCAGCTAATAGACATCTTCGAAGGTGAGTTGTGCGGATACATTATAAAAGAGCTGAAGGATCAGTTATCAGAGCAGACCTATAAGCACGCTCTTACTCGCCTGTGCCCAATCAATGTCTTGCCCAAGTTCATCGACAAACTGACAAACATTTATCAAACCAGCGTGACCCGAGAAGTCATTGACGGCAACGAAGCCGATAAAAAGCTGCTCGATTGGTATCTTGAAAAGATTGACGTGAACTCTCAAATGAATTCAGGCAATGAGCTGTTCAACCTTTCGAAGGCCGCTCTGATTCAGCCCTATATCCATAAGGGCATTCCCAACCTGAGAGTGATCCTTAATGATCGGTTCATCGCGTATTCAAACGACCCGATCTGCCCGGACAAACCAACCCACATAATCATCAAGGCCGGTCGGCACAACGATAGACAGATCTATTACACATACAGCGATACGGAGTTCATGATCTCAAACGAGGATGGTGAGGTTGAACGTGAGCTGATGATCCTGTCCGACAACCCCGATGGCATCAATGACGTTGGCCGCATTCCATTCGTCTATGTGAACGAATCGAAATACCGGGTTCAGCCCAAGCTCGACTCGGACACTCTTCGAATCGTGAAACTGCTTCCCGTCATGATAACCGATCTGAACGTTGCGGCTATGTTCCAATCCTTCTCGATCATGTATGGAATCGACATGACCGATGAGAATTTGATCATGGCGCCCAATGCTTTTTGGCATTTCAAATCAGATGCGACCAGCGACAAAAAGCCGGAAATCGGACAGATCAAACCACAGGTCGACTATGATCAGGTGCTCCGATTGATCCAATCCGAACTCAGCATGTGGCTTGGAACCAAAGGCATTCGAGCCGGATCCATTGGAAGCCTTGAACCCGATAACCTCGCCTCAGGTATATCCAAAGTGATCGACGAAATGGATACCTTCGAAGCGCGACAAAAGCAAGTGTCATACTTCGAAGCGGCCGAGTCCGATCTTTGGGATTTGATTCTGCACTACATGCATCCTTATTGGATCGCGCGGAAGGAAATTGATGCGACCGGGAAGTTCAGCCCGAACGCTCGAGTCACAGCCAAGTTCGCTGTTCAGCTTCCCACACAGACACGCGGACAGGTTGTGAAAGACCAGCGTGAGGAATATGCGGGCGGGTTCACTTCCCGTCGACGGGCTATGGTGAAGCTCAATCCTGAAATGACTGCTGCTGAAATCGACGAACTGATCGAGGAAATCGACCTTGAGCGCGGGGTTGTCATCGAAGAAGTTCCCGCTGAAAAGGTTGAAGAGGACATTCCGGCCTGATTTTATGCAAGAGACCACCATCAGTTATGGTGATTTTGGTGCTATGTATTAAGATGAAATGGCTGATTTACGTGTTTTTCGCGGAACAACTTTACAGGCTTTTCAAGGTCTATGCATAGGAATGGATAATGGAGAGGATTCATTGAGTAATGAATACAAAGGTTATGGCTGTGAATTTTTCCGAGTCTATTTTGAATATTCTGACGGGAAGTTATACCGAAAATTGCAAGGCAATGCGCTTAGACCTATTGGTTTAGAGGTTGGCTCTGTTCATAAAGTGACTGGCTATGTCAGATTGAAGGTTTCCAAAAAAGAATTTCTGGTCCACAGAATTATATTTCTGATGCACCACGGTTATTTGCCAAAATTTTTGGACCACATAGACAATGACCGTACAAACAATAAGATTGAAAACCTGAGGGAGGCAACCACCTCTCAAAATATTATGAACTCAACAAGAAATCAGAAGTCAGGACTTAGGGGGGTCCATCAACAAACGAAGGGAAGTTTTAAATCAATCCTAATTTTAAACGGAAAGGTTGTTCATAGAAAAAATTACAAAACTGCCCTGTTGGCAGCCAAGGCATATGATGAAGCCGCTAAAATATTCCACGGTGAGTTTGCTAAATTGAACTTTCCTGAGGATTAATTTATGTCGCAACAAAAATTTCAAGTAGAAATACCACCCGACTTCAAGCCCGCTCAAAGGCGCGAACTGGGTGACCTGATCATCGAGCACATATTCGACCGCACCGATCGCGGACTAGACAAGAACGGGAAAAAGTTTCCCGGCTATTCTGAGTCCTATGTTAAGTCGCTCGATTTCTCCAACGCGGGCAAGTCGAAAGGGAACGTCAACCTTCAGCTCTCAGGCGACATGCTAGCCGCGATGGAACTGCTCAATGAAAAGCGTGGCAAGATCACGATTGGATTTGAGAAGGGAACTGAAGAGAATGCCAAGGCTGAAGGCAACATAACCGGAAGCTATGGGAAGCCAACCGGCAATGCGAAGAAGGCTAGGGACTTCCTCGGCATCGAAGGAAGCAAGCTTAGGGAGCTGATCAACTATGTCCGATCCAACTCGAAGTCTTAGAAACATCATTTCGAGAATCAAGCAAGCGACCGATCAGGCTGTGAGTCCCAAAGAACTCATAGCGACAGGTGAGTTCGCTGTTTCATTGATAGTGAAGCGGACTCGACTCGGATACGGCGTGGATCGACAGTTTGGGAAAAAGACAAAACTCAAACCATTGTCAGCAGAGTATAAGAAGTTCAGGAAGGGCAATCCAGATCTTTCGCCCGCAACATCTGTTGGCAAATCGAACCTCACGCTATCCGGTCAGATGCTCGATTCAGTGAAGCTGATACGTTCGCAAAATGGGCGAGTCGTCTTTGGTCCGACCGGAACGCGAAGACCACTTCAATCCTCATTCGTTGGAAATGCTGGTAGCACACCAACCAACTTAGAGGTCGCTGGTTATCAAGAGAAACAGGGTCGACCATTCAACAGGGTGAGCGATCTTGAGTTCAAACAGGTTTTAAGATTCTATCGTCGACAGTTCGGTGATCTTCTCGCAAAAAAGAAGTTGATCCGATAATTTATTTTGACAAATGCATGTCATTCAATGGAGAATTAAATGTCAGAACAGAACACGCCGGATCCTGTGGATCCAATCATCACTCCCGGTGGGAACGATGAGCCTAAGAAGACAGTTGATTATGAAACTCATAGGAAACTGCTCGACGAAAAAAAGAAGACAGCGGCTGAACTAGCGCAATACAAGAAAGCCGAAGAGGACCGCAAGGCCAAAGAGCTTTCTGATGCGGGTGAGTTCCAAAAGATCATTGAGCTCAAAGACAAAGAGCTTGCTGAGAAGAATGGAAAACTCACTGAAATGCAGCAGCGCGAGTCCGATCGCTTGAAGCTATCAAGACTCCTATCTGCATTGCCAGGCACCGTTGATAAAAAATTCTACGAATTCATGGGTTCTCATATTGATCAGATCGTCGTCAACCCTGACACCGGGGAAGTCGACGAAATGTCTGTCACTAAAGCTGCTGAAGATTTCCGTTTGAAGTTCCCTGAGTGGATCCAAACTAAGAAGTCAGGCTTGCCGAATGGTGCGCCTCAAGGCGGTGCAAATACGATTTCGAGAGCTGAATGGAACAAGCTCTCATCAAAGGAAATGATGAAATGGAAGGCGGGTCAGATCACTGATTAGCCTTCCTCAACACTAAAGGGGTGATGCATGGCTACTACCGATTTGATCGCAGTCCAAGACCAGATTCAAAAATATTGGTCACCGATTTTCACTAAGCAGCTTCGCGAGTCGCTCTTGCTTGGTTCACTCGTCGACAAAAAGTATGACGGTGAAATCAAACGCCAAGGTGATACAGTTCGCGTTTCCCAAATCAACGCGCCTGTCGGTCAGCTCTTGACTGTTGGAACAGATGCAGACAGCTTCACAACCGAGTCTGTCTCGACTTCTAAAGTCGACATCGTTGCCAACAAACGCGCTGTTGCTGCTTATGAGTTTCAGGACTTGGTTGATTTGCAATCCCAAATCAGCACTGAGAATCCGGAAGTCATGGCATCACTCAACTTCGCTCTTGCGAAGCAGATCAACGACTACCTGTATACACTGGTAGCGCCATCGGCCGCTGCACCCGACCACGATATCGCGGGCGTGTCTGATTTCAACGCATCACAGCTCTCGGCCGCTCGCCTCTTGGCCGCTAAGGCTAAGTGGTCGATGAATCCAGGCTGGTATGCTCTTCTCGATCCGTCTTACTACTCGGACCTTTTGAACGCTCAAACACTCACATCGAGTGACTATGGCGCTCAAGATGCACCAGTGATCAGCGGACAGATCGGCCTCAAACGCTTCGGCTTCAACATCTTTGAAGATAACAGCCGAGCTACTGACTACGCCCTTCTTTTCCACCCTGACTTTTTGCACATGGTGAGCCAAACCCAAGTTCAGGTCAAAATTTCTGACCTTCACGCTCAAAAACGTTTTGGCGTCGTGATGTCTGTTGACATGGTATTCGGTGCTGCTCTCGGTATCGATGGCGCCAAGAAACATATTCGCGTCACAGCGTAATAGGAATCTAAGTGGATATCGATTTTGATTCAATCAACCCATACCAGGGTCTTCAGGCAATAACTGAAGACTCTCCCGATCTGCTCGTTGCCAAGCTCAAGATGATCAAGACGCCTATCAAGATAGTGCAGATTTGTCACACTGGGACTAAGGCAACGGCATACATCATGGGTGACATCAGACCAATCAACGCAATCAAGAAAAAGGGCAAATAGATGGCAGCAGTAGCAGCTTCAAAGACTCTTGGCGCTCCATTCTCGAATGAAAAATCAATCGAGCGCGTGCGATATGACTTCTCTAAAGATGGTGGCGCGACAGGCGCTCTCGACATCTTTATTGCAAGCCGTGACATCATCATCACAGGGTTTTCGGCCGTTGTTAAGACAGCCGCGACTTCAGGTGGCTCAGCTACCGTGAAGGCCGGTGTGACAGCGGATGACGATGCGTTTGTCACCACAACTCAAGGCGCGCTCGCAAGCCTCACAGCCAACGCGATCATACTCCCTGTCGCGGTGGAAGGAACTCCAAACGTCCTTCCACTCCCTGTGAAGCTACCAGCCGGTTCAAAGGTCATTCAGACTATCGGCACAGCAGCTCTCACAGCAGGCGTGATCGAATACACAATCGAGTACTACAAGGCGTAATCCGATTTGCACGGTCGGTTTGAGCTTTTCTGAAATCTCCGTTTTAGATTGACAGGCCGCGGCTTCATTGAGGTCCGCGGCCGCTTTTCTTTATGAGGTCATCATGCCGTTTGAACCACCATTC